>Ga0180016_100001_pt1 | contig 259584 bp, 253 predicted proteins | sample KR46_M_MetaG_FD_129673 | JGI IMG/M metagenome (GOLD analysis project Ga0180016, IMG submission 129673) | Groundwater microbial communities from the Olkiluoto Island deep subsurface site, Finland - KR46_M_MetaG | ecosystem: Environmental > Aquatic > Deep subsurface > Groundwater | place... | reverse complement strand
GGCTCGATGATTTCCCAATGGGCATCGGTTAGGACACGTCTGGTCAAGGTTGCTCTCCTTCGTTTGCAACCTTGAATCAGAAACTACATCAAATGGGAATCCTGAACGTCAACAGACCCTAGTCGCGAGGCAAGGAATTCGAATAGTACCCGTCAGCGACGAAAAAATGCCAGGAGCGGAAGCCCTTGCACGAACAGAAGAACGACAAATAAACATCAGATGTAGTGTTTATCGCGGATTCGAAAGCAGAAACCCGAGAGATGTATTCACGTTCATTCACGAAGTAGGTCACTTTTTACTCAGCCACAAAGGCATAGCGGCTAGAAGTGATAACATAAGGGAGATGTATCGTAACGCTGCTACAAAGTTGCAAGAAGAGGAAGCTAATTATTTTACTTCTGTTTTCCTGATGCCTTCTGAGAAGGTGAATAAGGATATGGCGCCGGACGAAATCATGAAGGCGTGCGGTGTGAGTCGTTCTGCTGCAATTCGCCGTCTCGAAGAGCTAAATCGTGAACACCGGCGACGAACCGGTGAAATCAGACAATTCAGCAGCCCGAATATCCTTAACTTTTTCAAGGAGAAGGAGAAACGAGGAATGGAACTAAAGACCATACTCCCCCGCGACGACAACTGAAGAATCGCGTCCCCCTCTCCTCGCCCCTTAGGGGAGAGGAAACAAAATCGCGGTCTTGGACCGCAGGGCCAAGTCGCAGATTTTGTTGGTGAGGGGGCCGGCGGAGCGACGCCTCTCCTCCGTCACCCCGGCCTTGAGCCGGGGTCCAGCCACCGCGCGTCCGCGCGGTGAAAGACTCTTCCGGCTCGCCGACGCTCGCCTGCTGGATGCCGGATCAAGTCCGGCATGACGGAAATCTGGACCAAATCCCCCCACCAAAACGTGGACAAACTCCACCCCCGCCCCCAACCAAATCAACATCTTGCCAAATTCCCGCCCCGTTCTTTTCCCCACGCACTCACCCCATGCGACACTGCACGTGCCTTCGCCAGATCGGATGTTGCGGGACCTCGGATCCCGCAGCGGCGGAGGACGGTAGATCCGGCCGGGCGGCCCCGAGACCGTGCGGACGGAGGGAAACGGGATCGACATCCCGGGAGCGACCCTGTCCAGCGGCGAGAAGCCGAGACGAGGACAGTGCGGCCTGACACACCGCATGGCTGGCCGGAACACTCCGGCAGGAGGCGAGGAGAACCGCACCGGTGCCGGAACACCGCTGACCCGCGTCAGCGCCGGCAGGCCCGCAGGCGCCATGGCCATAACGGCATCAGGCGCAGACGGGAAGGACGGGTTCGGCGGCGCGGGCCGCGCGAACGAAACGAACCGTCCGCCGCGCATGATCGCCACCATTCCCGGAACCACCCGGCGCCCGGAAGGCATCGGGTCCGACACCGGCGGGGCGCGCGCAGGCGGGCCAAAGCCAAACCCTAGTATCACATCCGGGCTCGCCCGGACCACGCGCCCCGCATTCCGGCCCTGGCCGGGAATGAAGATGCCAGAGCCGCCGGTGACGCTTGTCACGCGCGGGCTTTTGTGGTGCCGGATGACAAGGTGGCTTGACGATACGAGAGGGCGAAGCAGGGACGGCAAAATACCCCTCACCTGCAATTTCTAGCACTTAGCTACGCTAAGGTGCTGAAATTGCTTCCTCTCCCACAAGGGTAGAGGGAGAATCGCGGAACCCTCGTCACCCTCTCCTCGCCCCTCCTGGGAGAGGCTTCGGAGCGGTGGCCGAAGGCCAGAAATCGATCCAGTGGATCGATTTCAGCGAACGAAGGCCTGAGCGCGTCGCCGCGCGAAGGCGATCGCGGTCTTGGCGCAGCCAAGTCGCAGATTATGTTGGTGAGGGGCCGGCGCGATCTGCGGGGCCCAGATGGGATCCCCGCACCAGTCAAATGCTACCGCGCCTTGCGCGCCGCATAGCGCTTGTCGCGCTTTTCCTTCATGGCGGCCATGTCGGCGACGGCGCGTTCGGCGCGGGCCTTGTCTTCTTCCGCGCGGGCGATCTGCTCGGCGTGTTCGGCGGCGTAGGCCGCTTCCGCGTCGGCGGCGTCCTGGGCTGCCTGGCGCGCCTGTTCTTCGGCCTTCAGCCGCTCGCGCTCGGCGCGGCGTTCCTCGCGCGCCTTGGCGGTGGCCTCGCGCTCGGCGCGCTTGGCGATCATCTCGGGATCATCCGCCTTCGGCGCCGCCTTCATCTTGTCCAGAAGCTTCTGCTTGGCTTCCATGGCGTCCTGACGGCGGTCGGTGAAGGTGGTGCGTACTTGCTTTTTCAAACGAAATTCGTCCTTGTTGGGATTGATGCCGGTGCGGCAGACCGCACGATGCGGCGGTCCGCATGGTATTTGCTGTTTCAGCGGCGTTTGACAACCCCAAAGCGCCGTTTTCGCAAAGACTCTTTCATGAGGAGCCGGCCCAGGCATGGCGCGGCAAGCCGATCCGGCAGAGCCGCGCGGGCTATTTGAGCCCCATGCAGCTCGCGTAATAGCTCACCGTCGCCGGCCAGTCGGAGAACATGCCGGCAATGCCGACCTCTTGCGCCAGCACGTCGAGCACCTCGTACATCTGGCCGTCACTCGAGATCACCTCGCTGACCGACTGATAATACCAGCCGCCGCCGGAATTGAGCGACCCGGAGCGCTCGAACGACCAGGCGATGATGTTGAGCCCCGCGTCCTTCGCCGCGACCGCATAGGGCGAGGCAACGATCTTGCCATCCTCCACCGTCAGCAGCATCCAGATCGGCGGCGCGATGTAGGTGACGCCGAGATCAGCCAGCTCCTGCATCGACGGCTTGATTGTGTCAGGCTTCAGCGGATCAAAGCCATCCTCGCTGTCGCGCCCGTCAAGGAACACCGCCTGCCGGCCGAATTCCGGCTCGTTCTCGATCCAGTAGAGCACGTCATCGAGATTGAAGGATTGCGCCCAGACATCGGATGCAGGGATTCCCGCGGCCTTGTACTCGTCGATCATCTTCTGGGCGTAATCGGCCTGCGTGAACCCGTCAAAAGGCATCTCGACCGATGGCGACTTCAGCTCCGGCGTGAACTTGGCCCCGAGCGAGGCGATCAACGCAATCGATTCGGCATGGGTCATCAGCATTCCGCCGGCCGCCGCATAAAGATCGGTGCGCCACGATGCGGTGCCGTTCATGTAGTCCTCGACGGTTTCGGCGCGTGCGTTGGCGGCGTCCATCTTGCCGTTCAGCGTCCTGAATTCGGCAAGCGTGATGTCGGAGGCGCGGCATTCCGCCGAGGCGTTGCCCTCACCTGCCGGCGTGAAGCCTTGGGTGCATTTTGCGGCCAGATCGGTACCGAGGATATTCGTTGTCGTGTGCAGATCATTCTGGGCGTGACGGCAGACCAGCTCCTTGTCGCTGGTGAAGGTCACGTCGCACTCGATGATCCCGGCGCCCATCCTGGCCGCCGCCCTGTAGGATTCGCGGGTGTGCTCGGGAAATTGCAGCGCCGCACCGCGGTGGCCGATCGAAAACAGCGTCCGCTCCACGGGCTTGGCCGCACAGGCCATCAGCCTGTCCTTGAGCGGACCATCTTCCATCTTGTCGATCAGGAACGAAGGCCGCGGCCCGAGTTCGATCTCGGCCGCCGGGGCAGCGCCAACACCGGCCACCCAGGCAGCCACGGCGGCGCCCAAAAATTTCGTCAATCCGGCCATCGTCAGGTCTCCTTCACAAATTGCCGGATTGGTAGACCACCAACACGACAGAAGCGTGTCAGGTCCCGCAGAACGTGGTGTAAGGCCCGAAATCCGTCGGCGCGCCGAGCGCGAAGACCTCGAGCCCTGCCCGCTCGGTGAACGGATCGGCCAGCACATCCACCAGCCGCTCGAACGGCGTCAGATCCCCCCGGGTTGCCGATTGCAGCGCCGCCTCGACCATGTGATTGCGCGGAATATAGACCGGATTGACCCGGTCCATCGCCCCCGCACGGTCTTCCGCGAAACCGGATTCCTGCGCCAGCCGCGACCGATAGCCTTCAAGCCAGGCCTCGATCTGGGCCGGATCGTCAAACAGTGCCCGCGTCTTGCCCGTATCGCCCGACGCGGCGGACGACAGGCTGCGGAACACGCGGGTGAAATCGGCGCCGGCGTTGTGCATGATGGCGAGCAGCGCCTCGCCCAGCGCCATGTCGCCCTCTTCCGCCTGGGTGAGCCCGAGCTTCAAGCGCAGGCCCGCAAGCCACGCCCGCTCATAGGCAAGCGGAAAGCTGTTGATTACCTCGCTTGCCTGCCGCACTGCATGCTCGCTGTCGTCCGGATTGATCAGGTCGAGCAGGGTTTCAGCGAGCCGCGCCAGGTTCCACTGGGCGATCTTCGGCTGGTTGCCATAGGCATAGCGGCCCTGACTGTCGATCGAGCTGAACACCGCCGCCGGATCATGGGCGTCGATGAAGGCGCAAGGACCGTAGTCGATGGTCTCGCCGGAAATCGTCATGTTGTCGGTGTTCATCACCCCATGCACGAAGCCAAGATGCATCCATGAGGCAATTAACGCCGCCTGGCGGTCGCGCACAGCGGAAAGCAGGCCGAGATAGCGGTCGGGCCTGTCGGCAAGCTCCGGATAATGCCGGGCGATGGCGTAGTCGGCCAGTTGCCTGAGCCGTTCGGTCTCGCCGCGGGCGGCGAAGAACTGGAAGGTGCCGACGCGCAGATGGCTCGACGCCACCCGCGCCAGCACCGCGCCCGGCTCCGGCCCGTCCTGGCGCAGGATCTGTTCCCCGGTCGTGACCGCCGCCAGCGCTCGCGTCGTCGGCACGCCAAGCGCATGCATCGCCTCGCCGATGACATACTCGCGCAAGACCGGGCCAAGCACCGCCTTGCCGTCGCCGCCGCGCGAGAACGGGGTGCGGCCTGAGCCCTTGAGGTGGATGTCGCGGCGCTCACCCTTTGTGTCGATCACTTCGCCCAGGAGCAGCGCCCTGCCGTCGCCCAGCTGCGGCGAGAAGCCGCCGAACTGGTGCCCGGCATAGGCCATGGCCAGCGGGCTTGCCCCTTCCGGCGCCACGTGGCCGGCGAAGATCGCCGCACCCGCGTCGCTGTCGAGCGCGTTGGTGTCGAGCCCCAGTTCCACCGCAAGGTCCCGATTGAAGCGGATCATCAGCGGCGCCGGCACCTCGGCGCCTTTCCACGGCACGTAAAACCCCTCAAGCTCGCGGGCATAGGTGTTGTCGAAGGCAAACTGCGCGATGCTCATAGGATAATTCCTTTGGCTCAATCTCCGGATCAACCGGAAATGTCGACGGCCAGCTCGGATCACAGGTCCAGGCTGGCCGCGCACTGTAGTGGGACAGGCGAAGCCTGCTATTCGGCGGCGTCGCGCTTTGGCAAAACCCAGTCGGGCCTCACGAAATGGCAGGTGTAGCCATGCGGGATCCGCTCGAGATAGTCCTGGTGCTCGGGCTCGGCTTCCCAGAAATCGCCCACCGGCTCGACCTCGGTCACCACCTTGCCGGGCCAGAGCCCCGACGCGTTGACGTCGGCGATGGTGTCGAGCGCGGTCTCGCGCTGCCGGTCGTCGGCGTAGTAGATCGCCGACCGGTAGGACAGGCCGCGATCATTGCCCTGACGGTTGGGCGTGGTCGGATCGTGGATCTGGAAGAAGAACTCGAGCAGCTGCCGATAGCAGATGCGGTTCGGATCGAAAATGATCTCGATGCCTTCGGCATGGGTTCCGTGGTTGCGGTAGGTGGCGTTCTTGACGTCACCGCCGGTGTAGCCGACGCGGGTGTCTTCGACGCCCGGCATCCTGCGGATCAGGTCCTGCATGCCCCAGAAGCATCCGCCGGCCAGTACTGCGCGTTCACTCATCTAGATATCCTCCACCTGGTCAAGATAATCGCCATAGCCTTCGGCCACCATGTCGGCTTTGGGCACGAACCGCAAGGAGGCCGAATTGATGCAGTAGCGCAGCCCGCCCCGGTCCTGCGGCCCGTCCGGGAACACATGCCCCAGATGACTGTCGCCATGCTTCGAGCGCACCTCGATGCGCACCATGCCGTGACTGGCATCGCGCAGTTCCGCCACATGGGCGGGCTCGATCGGCTTGGTGAAGCTCGGCCAGCCGCAGCCGCTCTCGAACTTGTCGGAGGAGGCAAACAGCGGCTCGCCGGAGACGATGTCGACATAGATGCCGGCCGCCTTGGTGTCGTTGTACTCGCCGGTGAAAGGCCGCTCGGTGCCGTTCTGCTGCGTCACCCGGAACTGTTCGGGCGTCAGATTTGCAATGGCGTCGTCGGTCCTGGCAAATGTCCTGGTCATGATGCCGTGGCTCCCTGCTTTTCAAACCTCATGTCTGACAGGGAGATGGGCCGCAACCGGGTGAATTTCAATCACCCGTCCCGTGTGAGGACCGCAAATATGCGTCACACAGCATCAACTTCAGGTGAGAAGCGGCTGAAACCGCTCAGTATTCCCGCTCGAAAAAGATGCCACCCTTGGTTTCCCCGTCGGTGCCGGCCTCGCCGCGCAACTTGATGCCCCGGCCGATATCGAGATCGATCCGGGCCTTGCCGTCTCCCGCCGAACCGCCGCTCTCGATCCCGAGATAGGTGCGGTCATTGAGATATTTGCCCACACCCACGGAGGTGTCGCCGGTTTCCTCGTCAGTGCGCACGTCAATGTCGTCAACCCCGGTGGCGCGGCGCAACCGCTCCACCAGCCCGCCGCCCGTCACCGCGCCGGTCAGCTGACCGACGGCCTCGGCGAGCTGGGCAATCTGCAGCGGCGACAGGCTGCTCAACGAACGGCCGAACACCAGCTGCGCCAGCACCTCGTCCTCGGGCAGCTCGGGGCTGGAAGTGAAACTGAACTCCGGCGCATCGGCCGGACCGGTCACCCGTACAGTGACCGTAGTCGAGCCCGAACGGGTCGACGCCGAAAGATCCAGGATCGGCACCACGGAGCCCGCGAAACCGAGCTTCCCACTGTCGAAATTCAGCCTCTGGCCCAGAATGCTCAACCGGCCACGCCTCAGATCAAACCCGCCGGCGGCGACCGGTGCGCCAGTCGTTCCGGTCAGTCGGATAGATCCGCCAAGCTCCACACCCATGCCCCGGCCCCTGACGAAGAGCCGGCTTGCCTGAACTTGCACATCAAGTCCCAGTCCGGATGAGGCGCCGCTCGCACTGCCGCCCGACAGGCGCTCGGCCTGGGACTGCACCTGAGACGACGCATTCTCGTGGGTGACATTCAGTTGCGCAATCGAGCTTGGTATTGTGTCGGGAACGGTGATCGTGGTCTCGTCAAGCGCCACAGTTCCGGCGAGACTGGGCAAGCCCGTCAAGGGACCGGTCAGCGCCAGGTCAGCGTCAAAGCGCGTCGCCACCATCTTGCCATCGGCATAGCGACCGCGCTCCACTTTCAGTTGCAGATCGGCCGGATAGCTGGCGGCTGCATCTAGTCCCACACTGCCCGATCCGCTGATCCGTCCCCCGGCTGGCAGCACGCCAGAAAGCGAGCGGATATTGGCTTGGCCCGAGGTGAGCCCGATGTCGGCCGCGAGGTCGGTGATGGCGATGCCCGTGCGTGAATCCACCAGGCGCGATCCCGACGTGGTGATCGTACCCGAAATCTGCGGAGCGCCCACCGATCCGGAGATGGAAATGTCGGCCTGGGCCGCGCCCGTCAGCGCAATCCCTTGCCGGGCAAGCTGGGCCGACAGGATGGAAAATGGCACGCTGCCATTGATATTGGCCGAAAGTGCGCGCGCGCCGCCGGTGTCGAGCCCGCCCGATGCGGTGAACGCCAGCCCGTTGCCATTTCCTTGCGCATTGAAACTCAGCCGGCCGCTTTTGAGGTCGCCATTGGCGGTCAGGGACAGCGGCACATCGGCGACTGCGGACGCCGCTGCCGCGCGCACATTGCTAGCCGTGAGGTCGTAGCTGATCACAGGCGCCGATCCCGTACCGCGAACCCTGACCTGTCCCGAAACCGTACCCGAAAGCCCGGCGCCCGGCGCCACGGCGTTGACCGATGTCAACGGCAGGCCAGAGATGGCGAGATCGAGATTGAGCGCCTGCCCGGCCGTGCCCGAAACGGACACCTCGCCTCCCCCTGGCGATATGGTCAGTTGCTCGATGCGGGCCGTGCCGTCCTCCACCACGACGCGCGCAGGCTCGGTCAGGTTGATGGCAAGGCCCTGATAGCTGGTCCGCGCCGTCTCCACTTCCAGCTCGATCCCGGCATCGCCCTGGCGCAGCCGCGCTTCGATGGCAACCGGGAAGCCGGCTGCCTGGGCTTTGCCATCAATCACGGTCCAGCCGTCAACTTGCGAAAAGGTGGCTGCGAGACCCGAGACATCGGTTCCACCGGCACTCAGCGCCGCAACATCAAGCGTGCCCACCGGTTCCGGCGTTCCCATGAGATCGGCGATGCTCGCCGTCAGCCGGGCGTCGCGAACCGAAAATCCTGCATCGCTGAGTTCGGGAAAGCCGAGTGCGATGTCGGCCACCGATTCATTGTCCACCACCGCGAACCTGATGGTGCCGCCGCCGCTGCCCTTGATGGTCTGCAGCGCCAGCGCCGACAAGGATCCGATATCCTTGAGATCGAGTTCGATGACGCCGGTTGGCCGATACGCTTCATCCAGCACCAGCGTGCCGGAAATCAAATTGTCCGCGACCTGCAGCCTGAGCGGATCAATCCGCACCACGCCATCCGCTTGCGCCAGCACGACCGAGCCATCGATAGGTCGCCCTTCGAGCGTTCCGGTAAGCGTCACATCCGCCTGCGGAGCTGCGGGATCGGCCACGCCCCGGGCTTCCAGCACCAGATCCGACAGATCGCGGCCTTCCACGCTCAGCGACTGACCTGCGATCCGCGCCTCAAAAGCCGGCGCCGCGCTTTGCCCGGACACCGTGGCCGAAAGCGTGATGCCACCCGACACGGCGTCGTTGAACCCGGAGAGATCCGCCACATTCGCCTCGATGTCGCCCGCGATCTCGCCCTCGCCCGACAGCGCCACGCCGCCCGATGCGGTCATGAATTCGGACGTGAGCTGGAAGTCACGCACGGTGAGCGCGCCAGCTTCATCGAGCGCCACCTCACCTTTGAACGCCGTGTCAGGTCCCAGCAGCTCCGGCGCCTGTGCGGACAAAACGGCATTGCGGATGGTGCCTGCAAGGCTTGCCTGAAGCGCGCCAGCGTTGCCATAGGAAAGCCCATCAATGCCAACCTCAGCCACGCCGGTCTGAACAAGGATCCGGTCGCTGGAAATGGTCCCGTCTTCGGCAAGCGCGACATTGCCGGACAGCGTCACGCCGCCGGCCACCGCGCGGGCCAGAATATCATTGCTGGAGCCAACCGCGCCGATCTTCATATCGACCAATCCGGTGCCGCTGCGGGTCGCGAGCGAAAACCTGTCGAAATCCACGACCGCGACAATGTCGTCGGCGCTGTAGGCTGAGCCAGTCACCCGGTCGGTCGTGAGTTCGAGACGCAATGCGGCCTCTTCGGCGGTGCCGGTGACCCGGATCCGGGCTTCGGGAACGGAAAGACTTACGCGCGCCTCGCCTTCGCCAAAGCTCAGGCTTCCGGCTCCGGGCTGCGGCGACACCTGCAGGGTGAGATCAACCTCGCCTTCCCGCGCCACACGTCCGCGCCCCTCGGCGCTCAGCTTTCCGGATGAGAAAGTGAAAATGTCGATCACCGCGCCGGTGCGCTCAGGCTCGAGCAGCGCTTCGAGCAACAAATCGCTGCGCCCGGCCACGATCTGGCTCAGCGACGGCGGCAGGAATTTTTCGAACAGCCCGCCCGCCTGCACCGTCAAAGCCTCGCCGGCCTCGCTCGCGGTCAATTGCACCATCGCATCCGCGACGATCTCGTCATTGACCAACCCGTTGGCGCTGAGCTGCCAATCAGACAGCGAGCCCTGCGATGTGGCGGTGACGCTGATCGCGTCGTCGGGTGACAGCCGCAGCAGATTGGCCATGACGCCGCCTGCGGGCTCGCTCAGCGCGGCCGAGATGTTGAACCGGTCCTCCGTCTCGTCATAATCGGCATCAAGCGTCAGTTCCCCGCCCACGCCATCGGTCCGCTTGAGCGCCAGATCGGCCATCGCGGTCGACAGCGTGGCATTGACCGTAGCCCTGCCGCTGGCCTCGAACCGCGCCACCCTGCCCGCAACTGGCGCGCCCACGACGATATCCATTGCGGAAAACCGCTTGATGTCGAAGGCCACCGGCAGGACCAGTGCGCCGCTTTCGTCAGCATCCTCCGCACCCTGCGGCAACCGCGCCAGTTCCACACGGTCGATCGTGAGCGCCTCGATGTCGAGCGTGGAGCTCAACAGCGCCAGAGGCGACCAGTCGATGGTGATGCCCTTGAGCAGCAGCCAGGGTTCGCCGCTGGCGTCACTCAGGATGACATGCCCGATCCGCGTCGTGCCCGAGAGCAGGCCGTCTATCCGGTCGATCTCGATGCTTTGCGAGGGGCCGGAGCCGAGCCTGTTGATCGTCGTCGCAAGCATCCGCCCGCCTGGCGTCGTCACCAGGATGATGATCACGCCAACAAGCGCGACCAGCACCAGAATGGCAATCCAGCGCAGCGAACGCCGGATCAAACCCGGGCGCGATCTGGGGGTTTTCGCGGCAGCCATGTCAGAATGCCTGCCCGATCCCGGCATAAATTCCGTAGTCGGGATCCAGCGGGCCCTTGTTCAGCGGCACCGCGACATCGATACGCAGCGGGCCGAAGGGGGTCCTGTAGCGCAGCCCGAGACCGGCGCCGAGCTTGAATTCCGAGCCGGAGAAATCCTCGCTGGCGCTGACCAGACCCGCATCGACGAAGGGGACGATGCCGATAGTCTCGGTGATGCCGATGCGCAGCTCCGCCGATGTTTCGAGCACGGATCGGCCGCCGGTCGGAATGCCGGCAGCATTGACCGGCCCGATATCCTGGTAGCCATAGCCGCGCACCGAGCCGCCGCCGCCGGCATAGAAGCGACGGTTTGCCGGGATTGCGGCAAGGTCTGCGCCATAGATCGACCCGGCGGCAACGCGGCCGGCGACGACAAACCGCTTCTGATCATCAAGCGCGCGGTAGGCCGAGGCTTCAGCGCGAAGCTTGACGAAGGTGGCGCCGGCATTGATTTCATGGGCGGGCTCGAGAAGCAGCGCCAGCCGTGTGCCGGTTGTCGGGTTGAGTTCGTTATCGCGCGTGTCGCGGACATATTCGAGTGGCAGCGCCACCGTGATCGTCTCGCGGTCGACATTGAAGCTGTCGGTCAGCCGCGCGTATTCGACATCGATGCCGGCGGACACCGTCTGGGTTTCGGTCAGTTCATAGGTGATGCCGACCGCGCCCTCGACCGAGAAGCGCCGGAAGGCGTCGGGGTTTTCCTGCGCGATTTCAAGCCTGGAGGTAAACTTGGACGCAGGCCCCAGCACGCCCGGCTTTTCGAACAGCACCGCGCCGCGCCAGGTCATGTCCTTGGCTTCGGTGGTCGCGCCCAGGCTGCCGACAGACCCTTCGATGCGCAGTTTCTCCGCCCGGCCGAACAGGTTGCGGTGGCCCCAATAGGCTTCCATCCCGCCGCCATCGGTGGAGGAATAGGTGGCGCCAATACCCAGGAACCGGTGCTTGCGTTCCGACACGGTGACCTGAACCGGCACCGTGCCGTCGGGCGACAGGCTGTCGGCGCCGCGCACGGTGACGCTTGAAAACACATCGAGCGCGCGAAGGCGCTTCTCCGCTGCGGCAAGGCTTTCGGGAGTGTACTGTTCGCCTTCCGGAACGCCGGTCATCCGCGCAATGAAGGCTGAATTGACGCTTTCCGCGCCATCCACCGCGGTTTCCCCAAAAGGCGCCACCGGCCCGGGCTCAAGCATCAGCGCCACATCGAGAATGCCGCGCGCATGATCGGCGACGATGTCCCGACCGGCGACTTCGGCAAACGGATGTCCGCCTCTCTCAAGCTCGCGGACCAGGGTTCTCTCGGCGTCGAGGATTACGGTGGACCGGGCAAGTTCGCCAGTTGAGAGCCCCTGCACGCTCGAAACGTAAGTCTCGCCAGCCGAATCGCGGATGACGATGTTGCCGAAACGAAACGCCTTGCCGGGCATGACCAGGATCCGCACAGGCACGGGTTCGGCGCTCTTCAGGTCCGCATCGGGCGCCAGATCGGCGAGCGGCTGGCCGTTGAGCAGGATCCGCACCTCGCCGGCATAGCGGCCATTCTCGTAGAGCGCCGCCACCAGCTGCTCGAAATCGCTGTTTGCGCGCTGAATGAGACCGATCGAGCCGGGAACCGGATCCTCCGCCGCACGAACAAGCTGCGACGCCGCCTCGAGATCGGCCTTCAATTCTCCGTTCGGATCGGGTCCCTCGACGTCGAGCGTCACCGTATAGCTGAGCGGATCGGCGATTTCGATGGCCGTGGGCTCGTCGCTTTCGAACAGTTTGAACCCGAAGATCTCGAACGCGGCGGCAGGAGAAGATGGCAGGGCAACCAGCAGACCCAAGGCCAGGACAGCCGAAAGGCTGCGCAGCCGCACCCGGCCGCGCGCTTCGGAGGTCTTGTCCTGCGCGTCTCTCATCATCATCAATCTAGCAGGCCGCAGTGAATGGTTCCTGAACACTCATATCCCATTGCAACGCCTGACCCAAGAACACGGTTCCCTTACAGTACGCAATGGGATGATTATAGGGCAGCGGGTTGATTTGTCTCCTGTTCCCGCGCGACGGCGGCCCAAGAGTGGGGTTTGATGAAGGCCAACCGGTTGTGTCGCAGGATGGCGAGGACGGCCCTGCAATCTTTGCCGGCGATGTCGCATTTGCCTCTTGTGCCGGAACTTTCGATTTCGCAATCTGCCGCAAAATTCCTGCCTGGAGAGTGACGATGAAATCGCATGTGAGAGCCGTGGTGATAGGTGGCGGTGTCGTCGGCTGTTCCGTGCTGTACCACCTGGCAAAGGCCGGCTGGACCGACGTGATGCTGATCGAGCGCTCGGAGCTGACCTCGGGCTCGTCCTGGCACGCAGCCGGCGGCTTTCACACTTTGAACGGCGACCCCAACGTCGCAAAACTGCAAGCCTATACGGTGAGCCTCTATCAGGAACTCGAGGAACTTTCCGGCCAGTCCTGCGGCCTGCACCTGACCGGCGGCGTGATGATGGCCGACAGCCCCGAGCGCATGGATTTCCTGCGGCTGGTGCACGCCAAGGGCCGCTATCTCGGCATGGAGACCGAGCTGATCACCCCGTCGGAAGCCAAGGCGATGTTCCCGCTGATGGACGAGAGCAATTTCGTCGGCGCGCTGTGGGACCCTGTCGAAGGCCATCTCGATCCCTCCGGCACCACCCACGCCTATGCCAAGGCCGCCAAGAAGCTCGGCGCCGAGATCGTGCTCAGAAACCGCGTCATCGAACTCACCCAGGAGACGGACGGCACCTGGAACGTCATCACCGAGCAGGGCACGGTCAAGGCCGACCACGTGGTCAATGCCGGCGGTCTGTGGGCGCGCGAAGTGGGCCGCATGGTCGGTCTCGAATTGCCGCTTCTGGCCATGGAGCACATGTATCTGCTGACCGAGGAAATGCCCGAGGTGCTGGAGTTCAATGCCAAGACCGGCCGCGAGCTGGTGGGCGTCATCGACTTCAAGGGCGAGATCTACACAAGACAGGAGCGCACCGGAATCCTGCTCGGCACCTATGAGAAGGCCTGCAAGCCCTGGTCGCCGGTCAACACGCCCTGGGATTTCGGCCACGAGCTGCTGGCGCCCGATCTCGACCGCATCGCGCCGTCGCTGGAAGTGGGATTCCGGCATTTCCCGGCGATGGAAAATGCCGGCATCAAGCAGGTGATCAATGGCCCCTTCACCTTTGCGCCCGACGGCAACCCACTGGTGGGTCCGGTTCCGGGGCTCACCAATTACTGGACCGCCTGCGCGGTGATGGCGGGTTTTTCCCAGGGCGGCGGCGTGGGCCTCGCGCTATCCAACTGGATGGTGCATGGCGATCCCGGCGCCGACATCTGGGGCATGGATGTCGCCCGCTTCGGCGAATGGTCGACGCTGCGCTACACCAACGCCAAGGTGCGCGAGAACTACTCGCGACGCTTCTCGATCCGCTTCCCCAACGAGGAACTGCCAGCCGCCCGGCCCCAGCAGACCACGGCCCTTTACGACGTCATGGTCCGAGACAACCACGCGGTGATGGGCGACAGCTGGGGGCTGGAAACGCCGCTGTGGTTCGCGCCCTCGGCCGAGGAAGCCCATGATTTGCTTTCCTTCCACCGCTCCAACGATTTCGAGCACATCGGCAACGAGGTCCGTGCCACCCGCGAGCGTGTCGGCGTCACAGAAATCGCCAATTTCGCCAAGTACCGCGTCTCCGGTCAGGGCGCGGAGGCCTGGCTGTCGCACCTGATGACCAACACCATGCCCAAGACCGGCCGCATCGTGCTCACCCCGATGCTCAATGAATTCGGCAAGCTGATCGGCGATTTCACCATCGCCAAGGTTTCGGACGAAGACTTCATGGTCTGGGGCTCGTCGGCCGCGCAGCGCTATCACATGCGCTGGTTCAACAAGCATTTGCCAAAGGACGGATCGATCCGAGTCCATCGCTATGACCTGACCCTCGTCGGCCTGTCGATCGCCGGCCCCCGCGCCCGCGACGTGCTCGCCAAGCTCACCGACGACGATGTCTCCAACGCCGCCTTCCGCTTCATGGACTTCCGCACCATGGATGTCGGCGGCGCGCCCTGCATGGTCGGCCGCATCACCTACACCGGCGATCTCGGCTACGAGATCTGGATGGAGCCCTGCTACCAGCAGGCGGTCTACCGCGCCATCAAGGCGGCGGGCGCGGAATATGGCATCGTCGATTTCGGCATGCGGGCGCTCTTGTCGATGCGGCTCGAGAAGAACTTCCCGACCTGGTTCCGCGAACTCCGCCCCATCTACGGCCCTTACGAGGGCGGCATGGAGCGCTTCGTCAAGCTTACGAAGAACGACTTCATCGGCCGCGAGGCTGCCGCGAAAGAGAACGCCGACGGCCCGAAACTGATGCGGACCTCGTTCCTGGTCGATGCGCTCGACGCCGATGTGATGGGCGACGAGCCGGTCTGGGCCAAGGTCGGCGACACCGACTACGGCACGGTCGAACCGCCCCACGGCTACGGCGCGCCGCGCTTTGATGCCGATGGCGCCGAGATCGCCAAGCCCGAGGGCGGCACGCTGCGGGATGGCGACTGGCGCGTCGTCGGCTGGATCACCTCGGGCGGCTACGCCCACACGATCGGAAGCTCGATGGCGCAGGGCTATATCCCGGCGGCGCTGAGCAGCAACGGCGACAGCGGCATGTTCGAGATCGAAATCATGGGTATTCGCCGTCCGGCTAGAATTGCGCTCGAGGCGCCGTTTGATCCGATGGGCGAGAAGATGCGGGGGTAGGATTTCCGCTTCGCGGACCGTCTGAAATGCTAGTCTACGCCGCGGGCAACACTTCGGAAGCCCGCTTTCGTGCCCCTTCCTTCTCCCCCCGTGGGAGAAGGTGGATCGACGCGAGAGCGGCGAGACGGATGAGGGGGATGCCGCACAAGACACCTCTCATCTGTTGGCTTTTGCACCACCCCTCATCCGTCAGCTTCGCTGACACCTTCTCCCACGAGGGGAGAAGGAAGGGACGGCGGCGCCACATCCCAGACACAATCAGATACAAAAACGCCCGCAAAGTCAGCGACTTGCGGGCATTCGGCGACTCAACTTCCAAACGTCCTGACTCAACCCCTGAACAGCAGGCCCTACTCCGCCCGCACCACCGCGTTGCCGGCCTCGGCCAGCCGCGCGAGGTCCGCGGGCTTCAGTTCCACCGATTCGCCGCAGCCGCAGGCGGAAGTCTGGTTGGGGTTTTTGAAGACGAAGCCCGAGCGCAGCTTGGTGACTTCGTAGTCCATCTCGGTGCCGAGCAGGTAGAGCACGGCTTCCGGGGCGACAAACACGGTGGCGCCGTCGCGCTCGATGCGGTCGTCCTTGGGGTTGATCTCGGTGGCCAGATCGATGGCGTACTCCATCCCGGCGCAGCCGCCCTTCTTGATGCCGACGCGAATGCCCGCGGCATTGTCGGACGCCTTGAGGATGGTCTTGACCCGCTCGGCAGCCGCCGGGGTCAGTGTCATGACGGCAAATCCCATTCCAGTCTCCTTCAGCCACACGGGTTCAAGGCCCGCTGCTTCATGTCCTGAATGTAGTGTGAAGCGGTCAACTTAACAAGTCGCCAACGGCGCATCGCCCCCTGACGGTCAGGACCGACGTTCAGTATCGGCGCTCAGTACCAGCCGACCGCAACCTGCGCTTCTTCGCTCATCCGGTCGGGCGTCCAGGGCGGGTCGAAGGTCATTGACACGTCGACTCCGGATATGCCCTCGACGGTGTTGACGGCGTTCTCGACCCAGCCCGGCATCTCGCCCGCCACCGGGCAGCCAGGTGCAGTCAGCGTCATCTGGATCTTGACCATGCGGTCATCCTCGATGTCGATCTTGTAGATCAGCCCGAGCTCGTAGATGTCGGACGGGATCTCCGGATCATAGACGGTTTTGAGCGCCGAGATGATGTCGTCGCTCAGCCGCGCCAGCTCTTCACGCGGAATCGCCGAGGTCTGCACTTCGGCTTCAGCAGCCGGCGTTTCAGGTGTGGATGCGTCGCTCATGGCTTTGCTCCTTTTGAGCCTGCAAGGGAAAAAGGGGATCCCCGGCAGGCGAATGCATAAAACAGGAATCCGGCTGTTTCTGGATGAAACAGGCAGATTCTATGAGAAAAACGCCCGCGCCTTGTCGAGTGCCTCGACCAGCACATCGATTTCGGCACGGGTATTGTACAGCCCCATCGAGGCGCGGCAAGTCGAGGTCGCGCCGAATCGCTTGAGCAGCGGCTGGGCACAATGGGTGCCCGCCCTCACCGCCACGCCCGAGCGGTCGATCAGCATCGAGATGTCGTGGGCGTGGATGCCCTCGATCTCGAAGGCGAAGATCGCACCCTTGCCCGGCGCGGTGCCGATTAGGCGAAGCGCATTGACCGCCGAGAGCTTTTCCGTGGCATAGGCCGCAAGGTCGGCCTCGTGGGCTGCAATGCGCGCGCGGCCGAGATTTTCCATATATTCGAGCGAAGCACCGAGCCCGATCGCCTGGACGATCGGCGGCGTGCCCGCCTCGAACCGGTGCGGCGGGTCATTGTAGGTGACCGCGTCCTCGCTCACATCGACGATCATCTCGCCGCCGCCCATGAACGGACGCATGGCGTTCAGCGCCTCGGTCTTGCCATAGAGCACGCCGATGCCGGAGGGGCCGTAGAGCTTGTGGCCAGTCATCACATACCAGTCGCAATCGATGTCCTGCACATCGACAGGCAGATGAACCCCGGCCTGGCTGCCGTCAACGAGCACCTTGATGCCACGCTCATGCGCGATGCGGCAGACTTCCTTGACGTCGACAATCGTGCCAAGCACGTTCGACATGTGGGTGATCGCCACCAGCTTCGTGCGATCGGTCAGCGCCGCGCGAAAATCATCGAGATCGAAATTGCCCTGGTCGTCGACGCCGACCCAGACCAGCTTCGCGCCCTGGCGCTCGCGCAGGAAATGCCACGGGACGATGTTGGAGTGATGCTCCATGATGGTGATGATGATCTCATCGCCCTCGTCGAGATGTGGCATGGCGTAGCCATAGGCCACCGTGTTGATCGATTCGGTGGTGGATTTGGTGAACACAACATTGTCGACCGACGGCGCATTCAGGAACCGTTTCACGATCTCACGGGCGTTCTCATAGGCGTCGGTGGCGGCATTCGAAAGGAAATGCAGGCCCCGGTGCACATTGGCGTATTCGTTCGCGTAGGCATGACTGACCGCGTCGATCATCGCCTGCGGCTTTTGCGCCGAGGCGCCATTGTCGAGATAGACCAGCGGCTTGCCGTGCACCATGCGCGACAGGATCGGAAAATCCTTGCGGATCGCCTCGACATCATAGGGGTGATTCAGAGTGTCAGCCATGGTCCACAAGCCACTGTTCGATAAGGGTTTCGAGCGCCTCGACCAGGTCCTCGTTCTCAAGCTCGCCAACCAGTTCGTCGACGAAGCCATTGACCAGCAGGGCGCGGGCCGACTTGTCGGTGATGCCGCGCGCCATCAGGTAGAACAGGTGAGTGTGATCGATATCGATGACGGTGGCGCCATGGGCGCAGACCACGTCATCTGCGAAGATTTCGAGCTCGGGCTTGGCCGCGAATTCGCCCTCGTCGGACAGAAGCAGCGTGTTGCAAGCCATCTGCGCGTCGGTCTTCTGGGCTTCCTTGGCCACCCGGATCTGGCCCTGGAAGACGCCGCGCGCCCGGCCCAGCACCACGTTGCGGATGATCTCCTTCGACGTGGTGTGCGGCACGGCATGGCCGAGCGTCAGCGTCACATCGGTATGGCTGTCGCCCGCCAGCAGGTTGACGCATCTCAGATCGAAATGCGCACCCTCGCCCGCCACGTCGACATGGACTTCCTGGCGAACCAGCTTGCCGCCGGCATTGATGACAAACAACTTGAGGGTCGCGTCGGCACCGAGCCGGGCGCTGAGCTGGCCCAGATGCTGGTCACTCTCGCCCCGGCCCTGCAGGATGATCCAGGTGACTTCCGCGCCGTCCTCGATCTCCAGCGTCGAGATCGAGCTCGACAGCCCGCTCTCGCCCTTGTGCCCGAGATGACGCTCGATCACCGTGGCTTTCGCCCTCGAGCCGAAGCCCGCGACAAAGCGGTTGTGCACCTGGCCGCCGGCCTGGACCGACTGCAGCTCGATGATCTCCTCGATCGCCTGATCGGCAGAGACCGAAAAGCTGTAGCCGTCCTCGGCAAAGGCGCCGTTGAGCTGGCCGATCAGGTCATCGGCTCCGCGCGCGGCCAGCATGCCGGCAGCCTCGCCCGAGGCCAGCAGGTCCATGAACGGGGTGAGTTCCACACCCTCGGGCGCTGACGGATTGGCGGCCACGCCCTGCACCACAGGCCACACCACCGTGCCGCTGACCAGAGGCTCAAGCGCGCGTGCCGCGCCACCGGATTTGCCCGGGACGCCGCGCAGGAGGCTGCGCAGGTCGGTGTAGTGCCAGCTTTCGATCCGCCGGGTCGGAAGACCGGCCTCGGTGATGGCGCTCAGCAAGCGATCGCGCGCGATCGTCACCTTGGCGTCGCCCGGCAGTTGACCGACCTTTTCGGCGAAACTGTCAAGAAGCGCCTGTTCGGCTTGGGTGCGTGGCGGCTTGGTCTGCATGTTCATGCCTGTCTCTCCTGGCCTTGCGGCCCGTCTTTGCGGCGTCGGTTCAAGCGGCGGCTTCGATGATCTGGGCGTAGCCATTGGCTTCGAGATCGAGCGCCAGGCTCTTGTCGCCGGATTTGATCACCTGGCCCTGATAGAGCACGTGCACGCTGTCGGGCACGATGTGCTCGAGCAGGCGCTGGTAATGGGTGATGACGATGATCGCGCGATCGGGCGCGCGCAGCGCGTTGACGCCGTCGGACACGATCTTCAGCGCGTCGATGTCAAGCCCGGAATCGGTCTCGTCGAGCACGCACAGCTTTGGCGCCAGCAGTTTCATCTGCAGGATCTCGGCGCGCTTCTTCTCGCCACCGGAAAATCCCACATTGAGCGGACGCTTGAGCATGGCCGGATCGATCTGCAGGCTGCCGGCTGCTTCCTTGACCAGCTTGATGAAGTCGGGCGTCTTCAGCTCTTCCTCGCCGCGCGCCTTGCGCTGCTCGTTCATGGCCACCTTGAGGAACTGCATGGTGGCCACACCGGGGATCTCCACCGGATACTGGAAGGCGAGGAAGATGCCCTTGGCGGCACGCTCGGACGGGTCAAGCTCGAGAATGCTCTCGCCATTGTAAAGGATGTCGCCCTCGGTGACCTCGTAATCGCTCCGGCCGGCCAGGATGTAGGACAGGGTCGATTTGCCCGAGCCGTTCGGCCCCATGATGGCCGCCACTTCGCCGGCCTTGACCCTCAGATTGAGGCCGCGGATGATCTCGGTGCCGTCATCGGCGATGCGGGCGTGAAGGTTCTTGATTTCAAGCATAATATACCTCTTTGCGGGCCATGCCCCAGGTTCCGGCAGCACCGCCAATGGCCAGAAGGCCGGCGATGATGCCGAGATTCTTCGAAAACAACTGGAACTGGATCGACGCAGCCTCGCCGTCGAGGATCCAGAACCCATGCAATACCCCGTTGACCAGCGCCACATAGGCGATCAGTCCAAGGGAGGCCCACCGCACCACGCGGTTGGCAATCAGCGCCAGGCCGCCGGCCAGCTGGCAGAGAGCGGCCAACCAGACCCACGGCAGCGGATCGGCAAAGCCCGCCGCCCCCAGCATCTCGGCCCCTCGTTGCCGAGGCCGAGAGCTTCAGCACCGCCGAGCCGGCGAAGAACACGCCGAACGCCAGCCGCGCCACCGTGATCATGCCGGCGCCCGCGCGGTCCGGTCGCATCGTCCCGGCGCCACCGGCCCCCGTCGGCGCTGTGCCTGTCCGCGTCATGCCCTCATCCGATCATCGATCTGACGAGGGGCAGCACGGTCGCGGCCACGACGCCGACAATGGCGCCAGCGGCCAGACGCAAGGCCCGTCCGCCAAAGGAGGGCGCGAAGGCCGACAACGTCCCGCAGATGGCGGCATACCAGACGATTGCAGTGGCATCGATGCTCATGCGATCACTCCCTTGATGCGCCACGGAAGGCGTGCGGCCCTCTCAGTCATCATCGTTCTGCAGGCCCTGCAGCCGCCGCGCGATCGAGGCTAGCTCGAGCCGGGCCTTGTGCAGCTCGGCGCCCAGCATCTTCTCGCTCGTGCCCGTCGACCCGCGGGAAATGGCTTCCAGAAGGTCATCGATCGAACTGCCCAGATCGCGGTACCGCAGCTTCAGCTTGTCGATCTCGGCCTTGATTTCCTTGTCCACCATGATGCCACGTCCTTCTCGCGCGTCTGCCGTTTCCGTCTGCCCGTCTCTCACCGCCGTCATTCTCGGGCCTGTCCGTCTCTCACGGTCGTCATCCTCGGGCCCCACCGTCGTCATCCTCGGGCCCCACCGTCGTCATCCTCGGGCCTGTCCCGAGGATCTACTGGCCCTTCATTCGTCACCATTCTCGGAAGGATGAGCCTTCCGCCGTTTCATCACCAATGCCCGATCCGCCACCCTCGGTGGATCCTCGGGACAAGCCCGAGGATGACGTGGGGCGGGTTCCGTACCAGCCATCCATCACCCCACGCTGCCCTCAAGCGAAATCCCGATCAGCTTCTGGGCCTCGACGGCGAATTCCATCGGCAGTTGCTGGATCACGTCCTTGACGAAGCCGTTGACGATCAGCGCGATGGCCTCTTCCTCGGGGATGCCGCGGGCGAGACAATAGAACAGCTGGTCCTCGGAGATCTTCGAGGTCGTCGCCTCGTGCTCGAACTGGGCGGTCGAGTTCTTGGCCTCGATATAGGGCACCGTATGGGCGCCGCACTCGTTGCCGATCAGCAAAGAGTCGCACTGGGTGAAGTTGCGCGCGTTCGTCGCCTTGCGGTGGGCCGAGACCTGGCCGCGATAGGTGTTGGAGGAGTGCCCGGCGGAAATCCCCTTGGAGATGATCCGGCTCGAGGTGTTCTTGCCGAGATGAATCATCTTGGTGCCACTGTCGATCTGCTGGTAGCCGTTCGACACCGCGATCGAGTAGAACTCGCCGCGGGAATCGTCGCCGCGCAGGATGCAGGACGGGTATTTCCAGGTGATGGCCGAGCCGGTCTCGACCTGGGTCCAGGAAATCTTCGAGCGGTCACCGCGGCAATCGCCGCGTTTGGTCACGAAATTGTAGATCCCGCCCTTGCCTTGCTTGTCGCCGGGATACCAGTTCTGCACCGTCGAGTACTTGATCTCGGCGTCATCCATGGCGATCAGCTCGACCACGGCGGCGTGCAGCTGGTTCTCGTCGCGCTGCGGCGCGGTGCAGCCCTCGAGATAGGAGACGTAGGCGCCCTCCTCGGCGATGATCAGCGTGCGCTCGAACTGGCCGGTGTTCTTCTCGTTGATGCGGAAATAGGTCGACAGCTCCATCGGGCAGCGCACGCCCTTGGGCACGTAGACGAAGGAGCCGTCGGTGAACACGGCGGCGTTGAGCGTCGCGTAGTAATTGTCGGTGACCGGCACCACTGTGCCGAGATATTTCTGCACCAGTTCGGGATGCTCGCGCATGGCCTCCGAGATCGACATGAAGATCACGCCGGCCTGGGCCAGTTCCTTCTTGAAGGTGGTGACCACCGAAACCGAATCGAACACCGCGTCGACGGCGATCTTCGAGGTCTGCACGCCCGCCAGGATCTCCTGCTCGCGCAGCGGAATGCCGAGCTTCTCGTAGACCCGCAGCAGCTCTGGATCGACCTCGTCGATCGACTTGGGCCCGGTGGTGCCCTTGGGCGCGGAATAGTAATGGATGTCCTGGAAATCGATCTTGGGATAGTCGACGCGCGCCCAGGTGGGCTCTTCCAGGGTCAGCCAGCGCTTGAACGCATCAAGCCGCCAGGCGAGCATCCATTCGGGCTCGTTCTTCTTGGCCGAAATCATCCGGATCGTGTCTTCGGTGAGACCCTTCGGCGCCGTATCGCTTTCGATGACGGTCTCGAAGCCGTATTTGTACTGGTCAACGTCGATCTGACGGACCTGATCGATGGTCTCCTGCACTGCAGGCATGGCGCTCTCCAATCTCGCCGGGTCAAGGCCGGCAGCTTGTCAACGACGTGTGGATCACCCTTGGAGGGATTACCGCACTATGTAGGACGTGAACCTCGTTCACGCCATGTCTATCGCGAAAATTCCACATTTCGCGAACAGGTTTAAGCGCGCAGCCTCATGCTGCGGCCTGTGTGGCCCTGCGGGCGATCCGCCGGGCGTTGATTGTCTGGAACACATCGAGAAAGCGGCTGATGTCGCTGTCTGTGTGGTCGCGTCCCAGGCTGATCCGGATTGCGCCGAGATCGGCGTCGGCGCCCATTGCCAAAAGCACGTGGCTGAGCCCGATCTTGCCCGAGGAACAGGCGGACCCGGCCGATGCCGCCACGCCTTCCATGTCGAAGGCAATCTGCGCGGTCTCGGCCTTGAGCCCCGGAAGCGAGAAGAAACTGGTGTTGGCAAGCCGGTCGGCCGCCGCGCCATGCACAATCAGATCCGGCGCCAGTGCGCGCATGCCGGCTTCCATCCGGTCGCGCAGCGCTTCAAGGGCAGAAATATTAGCGAGAGCTTCAACAGCCACTTCGGCCGCAGCACCCAAGCCCGCGATTCCAATCAGGTTTTCGGTGCCGCCGCGGTGGCCCTTTTCCTGGCCGCCACCGCGCATCAGGGGCGCGGGCATCAGGGTCTCGCCGGCACTCACGAGCGCGCCGGTTCCCTTGGGTCCGCCGATCTTGTGGCCGGAGACGATCAGGAAATCGGCGCCGAGCGCATCGAGAGATAGCGGCAGCCGTCCGGCGCCCTGCACCGCATCGACCACCAGAAGCCCGTGATGGGCCTTGACGATGTCGGCCGCGGCGCGCACCGGCTGGATCACGCCGGTCTCGTTGTTGGCGAGCTGCAAAGCGAGCATCGCCTGCCCCGCCGAATTGTCGTGTCCGGCGAGTGCCATTTCCAGCGCCGCCAGGTCAAGCCGGCCTTCGCTGTCAACCGGCAGCACGGTGATCTGGTCCGGCGCAAACCGGCCGCCGGCGAGAATGGCGGGGTGCTCGACGGCACAAACATACAAATGCGAGACATGAATGGGCGCGCGGCCCATGCGGTAATCCGGCGTCAGCACGTGATTGGCGGCCTCGGTGGCGCCGGAGAGAAAGGTCACCTGGGCGGGAGCCACGTCGCAAAGCCGGGCCACTGCGTCCCGCGCCCGGGCAATCACGCTGCGCGCCCGCCGGCCCTCGGCATGCACCGAGGACGGGTTGCCGGGAAGCTCCATCGCGTCAAGCATCGCCGCCCGCGCTTCGGTGAGAAGCGGCGCCGTTGCATTGTAATCGAGATAGAGGCGCTCCGTCGCCATGGTGATTTTACCCGTCATCTGCGCCGCCATCTGAAGGCCGGACGCATTTTTCTTGAATTTTCCGTGTCCGATGCCGTATGACACTTTAACTTTCAGCGAACCCGCTGCAGTTTCGAACTATTCTAAACTAGGTTCTAGGGAGCCGCTCCGTCCTCGTCAAGGGTGTGGGCTGCGATATCCCGGCGGCCGCCCGCCATAAAGCGCACCAAGCGGCAGGCCGTGCGAACCAGACCATGCATGGAGTATCAATGCCTGAAGTCATTTTCAACGGACCCGCCGGCCGCCTCGAAGGCCGCTACCAGCCTGGCAAGGAAAAGAACGCGCCGATCGCCATCGTGCTGCATCCGCATCCGCAGTTCGGCGGCACGATGAACAACCAGATCGTCTACAATCTTTTCTACATGTTCCAGCAGCGCGGCTTCACCACGCTGAGGTTCAATTTCCGCTCGATCGGCCGCAGCCAGGGCGAATTCGACCACGGCGCGGGCGAATTGTCCGACGCGGCCGGCGCGCTCGACTGGGTGCAGAGCCTGCATCCCGATTCCAAAAGCTGCTGGGTCGCGGGCTATTCCTTCGGCGCCTGGATCGGCATGCAGCTTCTGATGCGGCGGCCCGAGATCGAGGGCTTCTTCTCGATCGCGCCGCAGCCCAACACCTATGATTTCTCCTTCCTCGCCCCCTGCCCCTCATCCGGCCTGATCATCCACGGCGACGCCGACCGCGTGGCGCCCGAAAAGGACGTCAATGGACTGGTCGAGAAGCTCAAGCTGCAAAAGGGCATCCTGATCACCCAGAAAACCATGCCCGGCGCCAACCACTTCTTCACCGGCCAGGTCGACGAGCTGATGGCCGAGTGCGAGGACTATCTGGATCGCCGGCTCGCGGGCGAACTGGTGCCGGAGACGGCGGCCAAGCGGCTCAGGGAGGGGCGTCGATTAGGGCTGATTGCTAGAGGCACGGCGGGGGAACTCGCCGTGCCTTTTTTGTGCGGGCTGGTTGGTGGAAACTGGTCTTTTGTAAAGATCCGTTCGTCAACGACGAACGGATGTAGGGCCTGGCGGTTTCCGAGCGGTCGTCTGACCGCGTGCAAGGTTAGAATGGGTGGAAAACGGTCTTTCGCTGCATTTGAAATGCTGCACCCCTGGTCAAATCCAGAACACGATGTCCTGGGGGTTGTATTCCGCGAACATTCGTAGGCCAGGATCATCGTGCGGGTAGGCTCGTAGTGCATCGAGCACGAAGTCGGGAATCGGGCGAGCTCCGGGCAAAGTGAACAAGACATTCGGCAAAGCATTCTCGTCGCCGAAATCAAGGCCATTTTGCCGGTCGATTAATGGCTCTTCCCTTGAAGCCGCGACGAAGTAGTTTAAGTGCCGGAGTGCAACAATCGCATCGATATTCGGGAATATCTCGGCGGTACCGGTTGCTGTCCGAGAATAGCTACTCTGCGTCAGCAGTCCTGAGGCTCCATTTACAAGCGCTGAGATCGGCTCATAGATGTAGTCGTCCCAGACGATAACTAGCAGGGATGTCGTATTCGGCTCCTCCCTAAAACCCGCGAACTTGCGTTCACCGTCGCGGAGGAAATCCAACACTGGATTATCACGCGGCAGGGTGACAGTACCCTGCGCCAGCCTTTCAGCTACATCCAGTGGCACCACGCCCCGATAAGGCAACTGAACAGCGTTTGCCGCCCGAGCTCGGATGTGCTTGAATAACGCGGGCGTTTTTACCTCGACCACTAACCTGCCATCAGGAGTACTGACGAGGAGTTCTGGTCTTGGTCCACCTGGGTTAGCGGCCGGCTCGTGCAGAAATGTCGTTACGTCGGGCCATGGGCAATTCACTACCCTCTCAATGACCAAAATCTCCGCAAGCTTTTGCAGAAGCTGCTCATACTGATCCTCGTCTCTCTCTCGACCGCCGATGCCAACGAGTTCGTCAAGGAGATCTGCTCCGATGTTGGCCGCACGGCGATTGATACTCGCACATGATGACATTATGCTTCTCGCGAATGCGGTAGGGCCAACATGAAAGTGATAGTCAAACCAATGCCACCCAGTGGCTGCGAGACCATTGATTGCCCTAAGATACAGCGAGCTGAATTCCTCTGCAGTCATGCCGCCCATCACCAAGTTAACGGGAAATGCTTTATACGGAAAAGTTGGGCACGCAAGCTCCAAGAGTAGGAAAGACGATCAAATAGTTCTCGCTGAACACGTCAACCTAGCTTTGAATTGCCACGATTCTGGCAAAAGCCAAATACGATAAGATTGGCCTCATTGTCCCCTGCGGCAGAGGACTAAATCCATGAATCATGCAATGGGAGGCCCGAGCGTCGGGTTCAATTGATGGCAAATTTCGATTTCGGCAAGGCAACCGCCGAACTGCCTATACTGCGGGACTTCATCGACTTTGTGAACAAGCAGTCGTCGGTTTACATGGACTGCCTCAATGGCTTTGCAGGGAACACTGTTCGCATTGAGCGCCAAGTAGCGCGAGTCACATTCCCTGCCCGGAAGGAACTGCGGGACGGTCAAGATGTTGTCGTCTGGGACAGCATGGAAGATCCCAGCAAGCCCGATATCATCCACAACAGCATCCGCAAAAGCTCTACATACCTCGCTGACAATTCCGAGACGGGGTTCAACGAACAGCAGATATGCTGGGCCATCATTGTTTTCATGTTCGCCCACTGGGATGAAGAAGTCCGACCAGCCATCGCAGAGGTGCGCGAGGTCGAACCGAACGACATCAAGATAGACGCGTTGGGCGACCTTCGAATTCTCAGGAAGGCCGTAGTACACGCCAAAGGCATTGTCACAGCCGTTGAGCACGCCAAGCTCAAGAAAATGATGGAGTTGGTCAAACCCGACGAGACGCTGGCGCTGAGCCACGACCAAATGCATAAGGTCTTTGTAATGGTCAAAAATGCCATTGGCCAAATCGTCATGCACTATACCGGTGGCCTTTCCGGCGCACCCTCCGCGGATAAGATCGTAGATATCGCCATCCAAAATGTCTGTCCCTCCCGCGAGAGGAGAGATGTTTGAACAACACGTCAACCACCGGAGCCGCGAACAGGTGATGACCGAGGATGCAACCTCAAAAGACGGGAGCACGCGCGTAAAGCTGATTTGTCCCAGATTGGACACCTTCGCGGTTTAAAAACTAATGACAGCTTTCGGGCTATCACCTGTGTCGGCTTAACGGCAGCCGTGCATGAGCGCGCAAAGCATCCGTTGCACGAGTTATGGCTAAAAGGGCAGCAATGGAAAGCACAAGAAGGCTGAGCATGCCCGCCCCTGCCGTTCCCCCCTAAACCTCCACCACCTTCCCATCCATCAGCGTCACCCGCCGGTCCATCAGGCTCGCGAGATCATGATTGTGCGTCGCGATCACCGCCGAGAGCCCCGACTGGCGCACGAGCGCGTCGAGCGCTTCGAACACGTAGCCGGCGGTTTCGGGGTCGAGGTTGCCCGTGGGTTCGTCGGCGAGCAAGATCAGCGGCGCGTTGGCGACCGCGCGGGCGATGGCCACGCGCTGCTGTTCGCCGCCCGAGAGTTCAGACGGCCGGTGGTCGGCGCGGTGGCCGATGCGCATGTAGTCGAGCAGTTGGGCTGCGCGTTCCTTGGCGTCGGCCTTGGACAGGCCGGTGATCAGCTGCGGCATCATGATGTTTTCAAGCGCGGTGAACTCGGGCAGCAGATGATGGAACTGGTAGACGAAGCCGATCTCGGAGCGGCGGATCGCCGTGCGGCGGTCGTCACCCAGATGCCCGCAGGCCTCGCCGTCGACAATCACGTCGCCCTCGTCGGGGCGCTCGAGCAGGCCGGCGAGATGCAGCAGCGTCGACTTGCCGGTGCCGGACGGCGCCACCAGCGCCACGGTCTCGCCGGTCTGCAACGTGAAATTGGCGCCGTCGAGGATCGAGATCTGGTTCTCGCCCTGCAGGAAATGCCGGCCGACATCGACAAGCTCAAGCACCGGCTGGCCGGATGTGCGCACCTGATCATTCATATCTGAGCGCCTGAACCGGATCGAGTTTGGACGCCCGCCAGGAGGGGATGAGCGTGGCGATGAAGGACAGCACCAGCGCCACCACGAGCACCGTGATGGTCTCGCCCGAATCCATGTCGGCGGGCAGCTGGCTCAAGAAATAGAGCTCCGGGTTGAACAGCGTCGTGCCCGAGATCCAGGAGAAGAACTGGCGGATGCTCTCGACGTTGAGGCAGACGACGACGCCGAGCACGAAGCCCGCGAAGGTGCCGGTCACCCCGATAGCAGCCCCGGTCATGAAGAAGATCCGCATCACCGCGCCCGAGGTCGCCCCCATGGTTCTGAGGATGGCGATGTCGCGGCCCTTGTCCTTGACCAGCATGATCAGGCCCGAGACGATGTTGAGCGCCGCCACCAGGATGATCAGCGTCAGGATCATGAACATCACGTTGCGCTCGACCTGCAGGGCCGAAAAGAAGGTCTGGTTGCGCTGCCGCCAGTCGGTGAGGAAGATCTGCCGCTCGGCGGCCGCCTCGATCCTGGGTCGCATCGTGTCAATGTCGTCGGGATCGTCGACGAAGATCTCGATCGACTGCACCAGCCCTTCCGCGTTGAAATAGAGCTGCGCCTCCTGGAGTGGCATGTAGATGATCGAAGAATCATATTCCGACATGCCCACCTCGAAGATCGCCGAGACCGGATAGGCCTTGACCCTGGGCGTCATGCCGAACGGCGTCACGTCGCCTTCGGGCGCAACAAGCGTGATCAGGTCGCCCGCGGTCAGCCCCAGCGACTGCGCCATGCGCGAGCCGATCGCCACGCCCTCACCCGCGAGGAAGCCGACCATGTCGCCCGACTGGATGTTTTCAGACACGATCGTCATCGCCTGCAGATCCTCGGCGCGGATGCCGCGCACCAGCGCGCCGGTGCCCGCCCCGCCCGTGCCCGAGGCCAGCGTCTGGCCCTCGACCAGCGGGATCGCCATCTTCACGCCCTCGACGCCCTTGAGCCGCGTGGCGAGTTCATCGTAATCATTGAGCGGCCGGTCGATGGGCTGCACCACGATATGGCCGTTGATGCCGAGAATGCGGGTGATCAGCTCGCCGCGAAACCCGTTCATCACCGCCATGACGATGATCAGCGTCGCCACGCCCAGCATGATGCCGACGAAGGAAAACCCGGCGATGACCGAGATGAAGGCTTCTTTCCGGCGCGACTTGAGATAGCGCCACGCCACCATGCGCTCGAACGCCGAAAACGGACGCGCGGACGGCGACGGCGTCTGGGGCGATGGCGGGCTTTCGCCCGTGGCGGCGTCCGTATCGGTCATGCGAGGTTTCCCTTTGCGCCGGACAATCGCCTATCGGCCTTGCGCGAGGCGGTTGATGGCGTCGTCGATGGACAATGTTTCCCGCTCGCCGGTGGCGCGGACCTTGATCTCGACATTGCCTTCGGCCACCGCGCGCGGGCCGGCGATCACCTGCAGCGGCAGGCCGATCAGGTCGGCCTTGGCGAATTTCGCACCGGCGCGTTCGTCGGTGTCGTCGTAAAGCACCTCCAGCCCGGCATTCTCGAGCGCCGTCTCGATCTTCTCGCAGGCTGAATCACACGCAGCATCGCCGGGCTTCATGTTGATGAGCCCCACATCGAACGGCGCCACGCCCTTGGGCCAGATGATGCCGTTCTCGTCATGCGAGGCCTCGATGATGGCGCCGAGCAGCCGTGACGGGCCGATGCCGTAGGAACCCATCGAGACATGATGCTGCTTGCCGTCGGGGCCCTGGACCACCGCGCCCATCGGCTCGGAATATTTGGTGCCGAAATGGAAAATGTGGCCGACCTCGATGCCGCGGGCGGAGACGCGGCTGTCCTCGCCGAGCTTGTCCCAGGCCTCGCGCGCCCAGTCTTCCTTCTCCATGATCTCGTCTGTGGCCGCAAATGGCGTCGTCCACTTGTCGACGATGGCTGCGACCGCTGCGTCATCATCATAGTTCATGTCGGCGCCGGGAACGGCAAAGCCCTCGAAATCGCGGTGGCAGAACACCTGGCTTTCGCCGGTTTCCGCCAGCACGATGAACTCATGGCTCAGCTTTCCGCCGATCGGGCCGGTGTCGGCGCGCATCGGGATCGATTTCAGCCCGCAGCGCTCGAAGGTGCGGAGGTAGGAGACGAACATGCGGTTGTAGGCCGCCTGCGAGGCCTCGTAGTCGAGATCGAAGGAATAGGCGTCCTTCATCAGGAATTCGCGGCCGCGCATGACGCCGAATCGGGGGCGGCGCTCGTCGCGGAACTTCCACTGGATGTGGTAGAGATTGAGCGGCAGGTCCTTGTAGGACTTGACGTAGGAGCGGAAGATGTCGGTGACCATCTCCTCGTTGGTCGGACCGTAGAGCATCGCCCGGTCGTGCCGGTCCTTGATGCGCAGCATCTCGGCGCCGTAATCATTGTAGCGGCCGCTTTCGACCCACAGGTCGGCGGGCTGGATTGTCGGCATTAGGATTTCGATGGCGCCGGCCCGGTTCTGCTCCTCGCGGACGATGTCGCAGACCTTGTCGAGCACGCGCTTGCCGAGCGGCAGCCAGGAATAGATCCCGGCGGACTGCTGCTTGATCATGCCGGCGCGCGCCATCAGGCGGTGCGAGACGATTTCCGCATCCTTCGGGTTTTCTTTCAGAATGGGCAGGAAATACTTGGACAGACGCATGGGATGTTCCGGTTTGGCTTCGAGCCTTGCAGGCTGAATCGGGCGAAATGAGGGACGGCGTGCCCCGCGTTCATATCCGCTTCGCCAGGCAAAGAAAACCCGTCACGGGAGTGCTTGCCGGCGGGGCAAACGACAATGTTTCCTTTGTGATCGGGAATGCCACATCAGCGTCACAAAACGCGTGACAAGCCCGTTTGATTGAGCTAAATAAAGCTCACTAAAGAGGCATTTCCCACGGGATATTGCTCATTTCGCGGTCAAAGTCTTGGGAGGATAGGATCTCAGGCGCGCTTTGTTCGCAGCCCCCGGGCAACCGGGAAACAGATCACGCGACACCTGAATAACAAGGCTTCATGCCTTGTTTTTTTTTGCTTTTGTTTTGGCGGGATATGTAAGTCTGCCCGTACACAACCGGGCAGACCTGATCTCGGCGGCCAGGCTTACTTGCCCGCGCCCTTGCCGAGTTCGCGCTTCGCGCGGACGTCCTTGTCCATCTTCTCGAGGCTTTCCGTCACGCTGGCGTCCGGCTTCTTCCTGACGTCCGGCACGGCGTGGCGCTGGTTGTGCACCGAGGCCTGGTCGTTGCCCTGCAGCGCATTGTCGCCCATCTTGTCCTGGGCAAGGTCGGTCTCGGTCAGGCGGCTCGGCTTGTTGGTCTTGTCAGTCATCACAATCCTCCATGGATCCACTCTGCTTTTATCCTCAACGGAAAAGGCAGCGCATCGTTCCATGGAAATTGGTGAGTCGCGTTACGACTTGAAATTGGGCGACAGCGCAATCAGGTCGTCGAGCGTATAGCCGCCCACCACGGTGACCAGGAAATAGAGGGCGAACACCGCCCCCGAAATCAGGGTCGTGCGCCAGAAGATCGGCGAGAACCGGAAATCGGCCGGCGCGCTGTGCGTGGTCCCCAGCGTCACCTCGCCTTCGTCGGCCTGGCTGCGCGCCGAAAACGGCAGCACCGTGAACAGCACCACCCACCAGATGATGAAATAGATCGCAAAACCGGTGCCAAATCCCATGAGTTGCTCCTAGGCCTGTTCGAGTTCGATCAGCGTGCCGTTGAAATCCTTCGGATGCAGGAAAAGCACTGGCTTGTTGTGCGCGCCGATTTTCGGCTCGCCGTCGCCGAGGACCCGCGCGCCCTCGTTCTTGAGATGGTCGCGCGCCGCCAAGATGTCATCGACCTCGTAGCAGACATGATGCATGCCCCCTGACGGGTTCTTGGCCAGGAACGCCGCGATCGGAGAGCCCTCGCCCAGCGGCTCGAGCAGTTCGATCTTGGTGTTGGGCACCATGACGAAGACCACGGTGACCCCGTGCTCGGGCAGCGCCTGCGGTTCGGTCACGTCGGCGCCCAGCATGGTCCGGTACTGGGCGCTCGCGGCTTCAAGATCCGGCACCGCGATGGCGACATGGTTCAGGCGTCCAAGCATGATCGTTCCTCACACCTTGATGACAAACACCGTCACGACGGGCTTCTTGCCCCATACCTCGTTTGCGGCGGCGCGAACAGAGCGGCGAATTGCCTCGCGCACGCCGTCGAGGTCCTTGCGCCGTCCGCGCGGAATGCTTTCGACCGCACCGAGCACCGAATCATAGAGGATGTCCTCGATGTCGTCGCCCTCGCCGTCCATGGCCGGCAGGCCGATGGCCGAGACAACCGGATCGCGCTGGAATTCGAAGCGCTGGTCGAGCACCACATTGACCGCGACATGCCCCGCGAACGACAGCTTGCGCCGCTCGGAGATGCCCAGCTCGTCGATATCGCCGAGCAGGTTGCCGTCCTTGTAGATGCGGCCGTGATGCGCCTCGCCGATGACCTCAGCTGGACCGGGCGCGAGCCGCAGGATGGAGCCGTTGCGCACCTTTGGCGTGCTGGCGATGCCTGAGGCCTGCGCCAGTGCCGCCTGCGCCACCAGATGGGCTGCTTCGCCATGCACCGGCACCAGGATCTGCGGCTTGACCCACTCATACATCTGCACCAGTTCGGAGCGCCGCGGATGGCCCGACACATGCACCAGCGCGTCCTGATCGGTGACGATCTTGACACCCTGCTCGATCAGGCCGTTCTTGATGTCGATGATGCCCTTCTCATTGCCGGGGATGGCGCGGGATGAAAACACCACCGTGTCGCCCGCCGCCAGCGCCACATTGCGCATCTCGTCGCGCGACAGCTTGGCGAGCGCCGCGCGCGGCTCGCCCTGGCTGCCGGTCAGGATGATCACCACCTTGTCGCGGGGGATATAGCCGAATTCGTCCTCGGCCAGGAATTCCGGGATGCCTTCCATCATGCCGAGGTCCCTGGCGACATTGACCACGCGCTTGATCGAACTGCCGAGCAGCAGCACTTCGCGTCCTGCCTCGCGCGCGGCCTCCGCAATCGAGCGGATGCGGCCGACATTGGACGAAAACGTGGTGATCGCCACCCGGCCCTCGGCCTGTTCGATGACCTCGCGCAGACCGGCGCTGATTTCCTTCTCCGACGGCGAAATCCCGTCACGCATGGCGTTGGTGGAATCGCACATCATGGCGAGGATGCCTTCCTCGCCCAATTGCCGGAAGCGGTTCTCGTCGGTCAGCGGCCCGAGCGACGGCGTCATGTCGATCTTCCAGTCGCCGGTGTGAATGAGCTTGCCGAGCGGCGTGCCGATCGCCAGCGAAAACGGCTCCGGGATCGAGTGATTGACTGCGATCGGCTCGATCTCGAAGGGACCGGCGGTAAACCGCTCGCCTGCCTTGAAGACGTTGACCGGCACCTCAGCGCGGGTCCGCTCATAGGCGCGCTTGGCTTCCAGCATGCCGACCGTGAAGGCCGAGGCATAGACCGGCGCCTTCAGCTGCGGCCAGAGCTGCGCCAGGCCGCCGTAATGGTCCTCATGGGCGTGGGTGATGATGATCGCCTTGAGCTGGCTGCCCAGGCTCTTGACGAAATCGATGTCGGGCAGGATGAGATCGACGCCCGGAAGCTCCGGCCCCGGAAAGGTCACGCCGCAATCGACCATGATCCACTCCCGCTTCTTGGGCGAGCCATAGCCGTAAAGTGCGAGGTTCATGCCGATTTCGCCAACGCCGCCGAGCGGGAGGAATACGAGATCCTGGTCTTGTGTCATCAATTGTCCTGTCTGATCATGTCATGATGGCGTTGCGCATTGATCCAATGCGTCAGGGCCACCGGTTCTTCATTCGTCATTCGTCATGCTTCATGGTTTTCACCCCGGGCCAGACCCAAGGTGAAAACCATGAAGCATCAGGCGAAAAACACGTCGCCTGCGGCAATCAGTTGTCTCTCTCCGTCCGGCAGTGCAAGCATCAGCCTGCCCTCGCCATCTATGCCTTCAAACAGACCGTGGATCTGCCGGTCCGGCAAATTCACCGTCACCGGCTTCCCAATCCCCTCGGCGCGGCTGATCCAGGCATCGCGCATGCCGGATAGCCCCCGGCCCTGATCCCAGTCGGCAAGCGCCTTGTCCATACTCACCACCAGCCGCGCGAACAGCTCCTGAGGCGTTGCGGAACTGCCCTGATCGGCCAGGCATGTCGCCGGGTACAACCCGGCCTCGGGTTTGTGGCCGACATTGATGCCGCAGCCGATCACGACCGCCCGGCGACCATCGTTGAGTTGCTCGGCTTCTATCAGGATGCCAGCGGTCTTGCACCCTTCAATCAGCACATCATTGGGCCATTTGATCCGAAGCCTGCCTGGATCGCCCGGCAACAGGGCAGAAATGGCGTCATACACGGCCAAGGTCACCGCAAGCGGAAGGCTCGCCATGCTTTCCCATGGCGCCGGGTCAATCAGCAGAAGAGAGGCATATAGGTTGCCCGGCTCCGAAATCCAGATCCGGCCCCTGCGGCCGCGGCCGCCGGTCTGCCGCGTGGCCGTGATCCACACCCGGCCTTCGTCGCCCGCACGGGCCCACGTCATGCACTCGGCATTGGTGGAGGACACATCCCCAAGTTCGATGTGCCGGAACTCCGGTTCCTTCATGCGGGCCGACGCGCCATCTTAGAAGAATGTCTTGGCGGCGACGTCGGCGGCCAGACCGAGCGGGTTGGAGACGACCACATAGAACAGCACAAACAGGCCGGAAATGCCGAACACCAGCTTGAGTTCGCCTGCCACCGGCGCGAAGGCACCGGAAGGCTCGTCAAACCACATGATCTTGATGATCCTGAGATAGTAATAGGCGCCCACGACCGAGGCCAGAACGCCGATGATCGCAAGACCGTAGAGCTTGGCCTCGATTGCCGCCACAAAGACGAAATATTTGGCGAAGAAGCCAGCCAGCGGCGGAATGCCGGCGAGCGAGAACATCAGGATCGTCAACATCAGCGCCATGAAGGGATTGGTCGACGACAGGCCCGCCAGATCGTCGATCTGCTCGACATTTCCGTCTTCCTTGCGGCGCATGGCGAGGATGCAGGCGAAGGTGCCGAGCGTCATCACCATGTAGATCAGCATGTAGAGGATCACGCCGCGCACGCCAGCCTGGGTGCCCGCGGCAAGGCCGACCAGAGCAAAGCCCATATGGGCGATAGAGGAATAGGCCATCAGCCGCTTGATGTTCTTCTGGCCGATGGCCGCGAAGGCGCCCAGCACCATCGATGCGATCGAGATGAACACGACGATCTGCTGCCAGTCGAGCGTCACCGGCTCGAAGGCGACGATGACGATGCGGATGAACAGCGCCATGGCGGCGACCTTGGGCGCTGCGGAGAAGAACGCCGTCACCGGGGTCGGCGCGCCTTCATAGACGTCCGGCGTCCACATGTGGAACGGCACGGCGGAGATCTTGAAGGCGATGCCTGCGAGCAGGAACACCAAGCCGAAGATCAGGCCGAGCGAGCGCTCGCCGCCGGCAATCGCCGCAGCGATCTCGTCAAAGCCGGTGTGGCCGGTGTAGCCATAGACCAGAGAAATACCGTAGAGCAGCATGCCCGACGACAGCGCGCCCAGCACGAAATATTTCAGTCCCGCCTCGGTGGAGCGCAGGCTGTCGCGGTTGATCGCGGCCACCACGTAGAGCGCCAGCGACTGCAGTTCGAGCCCCATATAGAGCGCCATCATGTCATTGGCGGAGATCATCAGCATCATGCCGAGCGTCGCCAGCACGATCAGCACCGGGAACTCGAACTTGTCGATCCGCTCGGCCTTGGCGTGACCTACGGTCATCACCATCGCGGTGATCGAGCCGATCAGCGTCAGTACCTTCATGAAGCGGGCGAAGGGATCGGACAGGAACGCGCCGTTGAAGGCTTCGCCATTGTCGGTCAGGAGCACCAGCACGAGGCCCGCCATGATCAACAGCGCCACCGCCAGGCCATTGACCAGCGTCACCGACTTTTCGCCGGAGAACACGCCGATCATCAAAAGCACCATGGCGCCGACGGCCAGCATGAGCTCGGGCACGGAAAGCTGTAGGCTAGTTGTGAGTATCTCTGGCGTCATGGTCCCGCAGTCTCCGTAGCTCAGTTGACCGACAGCGCGAGGTCGCGCGCTGCCTGCAGCGAAGCTGTGTAATTGTTAATGAGCGCGTCAACCGAAGCTGCCGTCACATCAAAGATCGGCGCCGGATAGACGCCAAAGAGGATTATCAGCGCGACGAGCGGATAGAGGATCACCTTCTCGCGGCGCGACAGGTCGAGCATCGCCTTCAGGCTTTCCTTTTCCAGCGCGCCGAAGACGACGCGGCGGTAGAGCCACAGCGCATAGGCCGCCGACAGGATCACGCCCAATGCGGCAAACGCCGCCACCCAGGTGTTGACCTGAAACACGCCGATCAGCGTCAGGAATTCACCGACGAAGCCCGACGTGCCGGGAAGCCCGACATTGGCCATGGTCAGGAACATGAACACAACCGCGTATTTCGGCATGTTGTTGACCAGCCCGCCATAGGCCGAGATCTCACGCGTGTGCAGCCGGTCGTAGACCACTCCGACACAGAGGAACAAGGCTCCCGAGATCAACCCGTGGCTGAGCATCTGGAAGATCGCGCCCTGCACACCCTGCGCGTTGGCGGCGAAGATCCCCATCGTCACAAAGCCCATATGCGCCACCGACGAATAGGCGATCAGCTTCTTGATGTCTTCCTGCATCAACGCCACCAGCGAGGTGTAGATGATCGCGATGACCGACAGCGTGAAGATGAAGGGCGCGAAATCAGCCGATGCCAGCGGGAACATCGGCAGCGAGAAGCGCAGGAATCCGTAGCCGCCGAGCTTCAACAGAATGCCCGCCAGAATGACCGAGCCTGCAGTCGGCGCTTCCACGTGGGCATCGGGCAGCCAGGTGTGCACCGGCCACATCGGCATCTTCACCGCGAACGAGGCGAAGAAGGCGAGCCACAGCCAGGTCTGCATCCCGGCCGGGAAATCATGCGCCAGCAGCAGCCTGATGTCGGTGGTGCCCGCGTCCCAGTACATCGCCATGATCGCGAGCAGCATCAGCACGGAGCCAGCGAGCGTGTAGAGAAAGAACTTGAAGCTCGCATAGACCCGGCGCTTGCCGCCCCACACGCCGATGATGATGAACATCGGAATGAGGCCCGCCTCGAAGAAGACGTAGAACAGCACGATGTCGAGCGCGCAGAACACGCCGATCATCAAGGTCTCCAGCACCAGGAAGGCGATCATGTATTCCCGCACGCGCGTCTGGACCGAATTCCAGCTGGCAAGGATGCACAGCGGCATCAGGAAGGTGGTCAGGATCACGAACAGCATCGAAATGCCGTCGACGCCCATCGCATAGGAGAAGCCCGAACCGGCAAGCGCGATGCTTTCCACCATCTGGAAGCCCGGATCGGAGACATCGAAATTCGCCCAGATCAGGAGCGACATGATGAAGGTCGCGGTGGTGCCGAGCAGCGCCACCTGGCGGATGTTGCGCCGCCCGATCTCGGTATCATCCTTGATCGGCAGCAGGAACAGCACGCAGATCAGCGGTATGAAGGTGACAACTGACAGAAGTGGCCAATCGGTCATCAGAATGCACTCCCGAGCATCATCCATGTGACAAGCGCTGCAATTCCGATCAGCATCACGAAGGCATAGTGGTAAAGATATCCGGTCTGCAGCCGGACAACCCATCCGGTGATGTCCTGGGCGCGCGCGGCAATGCCGTCCGGCCCGTAGCCATCGATGGTGCGGACGTCACCCTGTTTCCACAGGAACGACCCGAGCCATTTTGCAGGGCGGACGAAGAGGAAGTCGTACAGCTCGTCGAAATACCACTTGTTGAGCAGGAACCGGTAGAGGATCTGGTGATCCTCGGCCAGCCTCCTGGGTGTTTCGGGCGAGCGGATGTAGAAGAACCAGGCGGTCGCCAGGCCGATGAGCATGGCCACGAACGGGCTCAGCTTGACCCACAGCGGCACATGGTGAAATTCCTCGAGGATCTGATTGTCCGCAGCCGTGAACAGTGCGCCCTTCCAGAATTCGGCATAATCATGGCCGAAGAAGAATTCCTTGAACAGCACGCCGCTGAGCAGCGCGCCAGCGGCCAGGATGAACAGCGGCACCAGCATCACCATCGGCGATTCATGCGCGTGGCGCATCACGTCGGCCGACGCCCGCGGCTTGCCGTGGAAGGTCATGAAGATCAGCCGCCAGGAATAGAAGCTCGTGAACAGCGCCGCGACCACAAGCAGCCCGAAGGCGACGCCGGCTGCGGAATTGTGCGCCACATAGGCCGATTCGATGATGATGTCCTTGGAGAAGAAGCCGGCCGTGCCGATCAGCGTGCCGGGAATGCCGACACCAGTGAGCGCGACCGTGCCGATGATCATCATCCAGTAGGTCATCGGGATCTTCTTGCGCAGGCCGCCCATGCGCCGCATGTCCTGCTCGTCCGACACCGCGTGGATCACCGAGCCCGCGCCAAGGAACAAAAGCGCCTTGAAGAAGGCATGGGTGAAGAGATGGAAGATCGCGCCGCCATAGGCGCCGATGCCGAGCGCCACAAACATGTAGCCGAGCTGCGAACAGGTCGAATAGGCGATCACCCGCTTGATGTCGTTCTGCACCAGGCCGACGGTGGCGGCAAAGAAGGCGGTGATCGCGCCGACCCAGGTCACGACAACCAGCGCATCGGGCGCATATTCAAATACCGGCGACATGCGCGCGACCAGGAACACGCCTGCGGTCACCATGGTTGCGGCATGGATCAGCGCCGACACAGGCGTCGGGCCTTCCATCGCGTCTGGCAGCCATGTGTGCAGCAGGAACTGCGCGGACTTGCCCATGGCGCCCATGAACAACAGCAGGCAGACGCCGGTCAGCGCATGGGCCTTGTCGAGCTGCATGCCGAACAGCGTCAGCACCGCTTCGCCCGGCTCTGCGCCCTCAGCCGGAAGATAATCCGCCACCCCGGCAAAGATCGCGTCGAATGATGCCGAGCCAAACAGCACGAACAGGCCGAAAATGCCCAGCAGGAAGCCGAAATCGCCGACCCGGTTGACGATGAAGGCCTTCATCGCCGCGGCATTGGCCGACGGCTTCTTGTACCAGAAGCCGATCAGCAGATAGGAGGCCACGCCGACGCCTTCCCAGCCGAAGAACATCTGCAGCAGATTGTCCGAGGTCACCAGCATCAGCATGGCGAAGGTGAAGAACGACAGGTAGGCGAAGAACCGCGGCCGGTGCGGGTCGTGATGCATGTAGCCGATCGAATAGACGTGCACGAGACACGACACGGTATTGACCACGACCAGCATCACTGCCGTCAGCGTGTCGATCCGCAGCGCCCAGTCGACGCTGAACGAGCCCGAGTCTATCCAGCGCATCACCGGAATGCGCAGCATCTCGCCATCGCCGATGGCAATCGTGAAGAACGCCACCCAGGACAGCAGCGCCGCGACAATCAGGAACAGAGTGGTGACATATTCCGACGCCTTGGCGCCGATCGCGCGGCCGCCAAAGCCCGCGATCAGCGCGCCGATGAGAGGAAGAAAGACGATAGCGTGGTACATGGCTGTCTCAGCCCTTCATCATGTTGACGTCTTCCACGGCGATGGAGCCGCGGTTCCGGTAAAAGACGACGAGAATGGCGAGCCCGATTGCCGCTTCAGCCGCGGCGACCGTCAGGATCAGCAGGGCAAAGACCTGGCCGACAATGTCATTCAGGTGCATCGAGAAGGCCACCATGTTCAGATTGACGGCAAGAAGAATGAGCTCGATCGACATCAGGATGACGATCACGTTCTTGCGGTTCAGGAAGATCCCGAAAATGCCGAGCGTGAACAGGATCGCGCTGACTGTCAGGTAATGGGAGAGTCCGATTTCCATTCGCTTTTTCCTTCACATCCCTGCGTTCAGATGCCCTGACCCGGCTTGACCTTGACCACCTCGATGGCGGTCTCCGGCGTCCGGGCGACCTGACGGGAGATGTCTTGCCGCTTGATATTTTCACGATGCCTGAGCGTCAGCACGATGGCCCCGATCATGGCCACCAGGAGCACGAGCCCGGCGATCTGGAAGTAGAAGATGAAGTCGGTATAGAGCACGTCGCCGAGAGCTTCGGTGTTGGTCCGCTCGCTGGGTGCCGGGATCGGGCTTGCACCACTGCCGGCCGCCGCCGGATAGAACGCATTGCCGCCCACGACGACGATCAGTTCGACAGCCAGGATGATGCCCACAAGCGCCCCCATCGGCGCATAGTCGAGCGCCCCGGACTTCATCTCGGCGAAGTCCACATCCAGCATCATGACCACGAACAGGAACAGCACCGCGACCGCGCCGATATAGACGACCAGCAGGATCATCGCCAGGAATTCAGCGCCGGTGAGCAGGAACAACCCTGCCGCGTTGAAGAAGGTGAGGATCAGGAACAAAACGGAATGCACCGGATTGCGCGCCGCGATCACCATGAACGCGGATGCCACTGCCACAAAGGCAAACAAATAGAAAAACAGAGCCTGCAGACCCATGATCGGCGCCTTTTCGTCTTTCCCCCGAGCATCAGGAACCCCGTGTTCCTGTCCCGATTGAGGTGAGGATCCGGCTCAAGCCGTCCCCTGCCCCCGCGTCTGGTTTGAAAACGCCGCGCTGAAGTCGCGCGCCGTTCCGGTGTCTTACCTGTAGGGCGAATCGACCGCGATATTGCGGGCGAGTTCCCGTTCCCAGCGGTCGCCATTGGCGAGCAGCCGGTCCTTGTCGTAGTAGAGTTCCTCGCGCGTCTCCGTCGCGAATTCGAAGTTCGGTCCCTCGACGATGGCATCGACCGGACAGGCTTCCTGGCAGAAGCCGCAATAGATGCATTTGACCATGTCGATGTCGTAGCGCACGGTGCGGCGGGTGCCGTCGTTGCGGCGCGGGCCGGCTTCGATGGTGATCGCCTGCGCCGGGCAGATGGCCTCGCACAGCTTGCAGGCGATGCAGCGTTCTTCGCCGTTCGGATAGCGCCTGAGCGCATGTTCGCCGCGGAAGCGCGGGCTCACCGGTCCCTTCTCGAAGGGATAGTTCAGCGTCGCCTTCGGCGCGAAGAAATAGCGCATCGACATGAAGAAGGCGCTGACGAATTCCTTCAGGAACAGCGATTTTGCGGCTTGAGCTAACATGGTCAGACTCCGCTCTTGCTTGGCTGGATCAGCCGTATGGTGAAATGAGTGGCAAGGGTCACGGCGCCGTCCCCGTCAATTTGAGCACAAAGGCGACGATGACCAGCATGCCGAGCGAGATCGGCAGGAAGACTTTCCAGCCCAGGCGCATCAGCTGGTCATAGCGGTAGCGCGGCACGAAGGCCTTGACCATGGAGAACATGAAGAACACCAGGCAGACCTTGAGCACGAACCAGATGATGCCCGGAACCCAGTTGAGGAACCACACGTCCAGCGGCGGCAGCCATCCGCCCAGAAACAGGATCGTGGTCAGCGCGCACATCAGCACGATGGCCGCATACTCGCCCAGCATGAACATCATGTAGGGCGTCGAGCCATACTCGACCATGAAGCCTGCGACCAGTTCCGATTCCGCCTCGGGCAGATCGAAGGGCGGGCGGTTGGTCTCGGCCAGCGCCGAGATGAAGAAGATGACGAACAGCGGGAACAGCGCAAACCAGTGCCAGTCCAAGAGCGAGTTCGGCAGGCCGACGCGCGTGCCCACGCCATTGGCCTGCGCCATGACGATGTCGGTTAGGTTGAGCGAGCCGACGCAAAGCAGGACAGCGACGATGACGAAGCCGATCGAGACTTCGTAGGACACCATCTGCGCAGCCGAGCGAAGCGCGCCCAGGAACGGATATTTCGAGTTCGAAGCCCAGCCACCCATGATGATGCCGTAGACTTCCAGCGAGGTGATCGCAAAGACGAACAGGATGCCGACATTGATGTCGGCAATCACCCACCCGGCATTGACCGGAATGACGGCCCAGGTCGCAAGCGCAAGCGTCACCGCCAGCAGCGGCGCCAGCAGGAACACGCCCTTGTTGGCGCCCGAGGGAATCACCGGTTCCTTGAACACGAACTTGAGCAAGTCGGCGAAGGACTGGAACAGGCCCCAGGGTCCGACGACGTTCGGGCCGCGGCGAAGCTGAACGGCAGCCCAGATCTTGCGGTCGGCGTAAAGAATATAGGCCACAAAGATCAGCAGCGAAACGAGCAGCAACAGCGACTGCCCCAGCATGATGGCCCCGGGCCAGACATAAGTTGAGATGAAACCGTCCATGATGTTTCCCGCCCCTATTCCGCCGCCACGGCCTTGGCGGTCTTCGCCAGAGCCGAGCATTCAGCCATCACCGCAGAAGCGCGTGCGATCGGGTTGGTCAAATAGAAGTCTTTGACCGGTGACGCAAACGCCGATTTGGTCATCTTGCCCGCTTTCTTCGCAATCTCGGCAATTACGCCTGCATCAGCGGTGGAAATCATGTCGATTTCGGCAAGATGCGGATACTCGGCGTAAAGCGCTGCGCGCAAAGCCGTGAGCGAATCAAACGGAAGCTTCTTGCCCAGCACGTCCGACAGCGCCCTGAGCACCGCCCAGTCTTCCCTGGCTTCGCCCGGGGCGAAGGCAGCGCGATAGGCCAGTTGCACCCGGCCTTCGGTGTTGACATAGGTGCCGGATTTCTCGGTGTAGGTGGCGGCGGGCAGGATCACGTCGGCATGATGGGCGCCATTGTCGCCGTGAGTGCCGATATAGACGGTGAAGCCCGCTGTCTTCTTGGCGAAATTCAGCTCATCGGCGCCCAGAAGAAAGAGAACATCCGTGCCGGTCAGCATTTCGGCCGCGTTGAGGCCGCCCACGCCCGGCACCAGGCCGAGATCGAGACCGCCGACGCGCGCAGCCGCCGTGTGCAGCACTGCAAAACCGTTCCAGTCGCCGCTGACGGCGCCAACCGCGCCTGCGAGCTTTGCGGCATTGGCGAGGATGCTCGCGCCATCGCCGCGCGTGAGCGCACCCTGGCCGATGATGATCATCGGCTTCTTGGCGCGCTTGAGCTTGGCTGAAAACTTGTTGGATCCGTCGACCAGCGCCATCAGCGTCTCGGGACCGGCGCCAAGATACTCATGGGCGTAACGCAGGTCCGCCTGCTCGCCGATCAGCCCGATCGGCAGATCGCCCATGCGCCAGCGCTTGCGCAGCCGGGCGTTGAGGATGGCGGCCTCGCGGCGCGGATTGGACCCGATGATCAGGATCGCGTCGGCGTCTTCGATGCCTTCGATGGTCGGATTGAAAATGTAGCTGGCGCGTCCCAGCGCCGGATCGAGCGCTGCGCCATCCTGGCGGCAATCGATATTGACGGACCCGAGCGACGCCATCAGCGTCTTGAGCGCGTACATTTCCTCGACCGCCGCGAGATCGCCGGCAATCGCGCCGATGCGCTCGGGCTTGGCAGCGGAGACGGCAGTGGCGATGGCGGCGAAGGCATCGCCCCAGGAGGCCGCTTCCAGCCGCCCGTTGCGCCGGACGTAAGGCCGATCAAGGCGCTGGGTGCGCAACCCGTCCCAGATGAAGCGGGTCTTGTCGGAAATCCACTCCTCGTTGATCTGCTCGTTGACGCGCGGCATCACCCGCATCACTTCGCGTCCGCGCGTATCGACCCGGATCGCCGAACCGACGGCATCCATCACGTCGATCGATTCGGTCTTGTTCAGCTCCCACGGCCGCGCCTGGAAGGCGTAGGGCCGCGACGTCAGCGCGCCGACCGGGCAGAGGTCGATGACATTGCCCTGCAGTTCCGAGCTCATGGCGTGTTCGAGATAGGTGGTGATTTCGGCATCCTCGCCGCGGCCGATCAGGCCGAGTTCGGAAATGCCCGCGATTTCCGTGGTGAAGCGAACGCACCGCGTGCAGTGAATGCAGCGGTTCATGATCGTCTTGACCAGCGGCCCGATATATTTGTCCTCGACGGCGCGCTTGTTCTCGGCGTAGCGGGAATTGTCCATGCCGAAGGCCATGGCCTGGTCCTGCAGGTCGCATTCTCCGCCCTGGTCGCAGATCGGGCAATCGAGCGGATGGTTGATGAGCAGGAACTCCATCACCCCTTCGCGCGCCTTCTTGACCATCGGCGTGTTGGTGAACACTTCCGGCGGCTCGCCATTCGGGCCGGGCCGCATGTCGCGCACGCCCATGGCGCAGGAGGCTGCGGGCTTGGGCGGTCCGCCCTTCACCTCGACCAGGCACATCCGGCAATTGCCGGCAATCGACAGCCGTTCGTGAAAACAGAACCGCGGCACTTCCGCGCCGGCCTCCTCGCACGCCTGCAACAGCGTGTAGTGATCCGGCACTTCGATCTCGTTTCCATCAACCTTGATCTTGGCCATGCAAGCAGTCCTACCTTTGCGAACGGTCTTAACGACCGCGTACCATCCCGTGTCGGGACATGAAAGTGTCGAGCCGGGCGGCGGTCTGGCCGCCCGGCATTGATTGGCTAAGCGCCAGCCGCGCCGCTCTTTGCCAGCTCACCGGCCTGGGCAATCCACTCGTCGCGATCAATCCTGCCGGTGAACTGCAGGTAATCATCGACCCAGGCAACTTCTTCCGGCTGCCAGGCGGCGATCTGCGCAAATGTCCAGACGCCGAGGCCGTTAAGCACCTGCTCGAGCTTGGGTCCCACGCCGGAAATCAGCTTGAGATCGTCCGGCGTCGCCGGCTTTTCGATCTCCGCCGGGCGGCGATAATCTTCAGGCTCCAGCGCCTTGGCAGCCGCGGTCTTGGCTGGTCGTGATGCCGAAGCCGGCTCGCTGGCCACCGCCGCGGCGATTTCCGCGTCCGATTTCAGCTTCTCGACGACGGCCACCGCCCCATCCTTGACAGGTGAAGCTGACTTCGCCGGCTTGCCGGCGGCCTTGCCTGCCGGCGCCGCCTTTGCCTTGGCCGGACTGGCCTGCTTGGATTCGGCCTCTGCCGGGGAAACCGCGGGTGCGGTCTTCAACGCAACAACATCAGCGGACCTGGCTTCTTCGAGCGGCTGCGCCTCGGCAACCGCTGCCTCGTCCTCTGCCGGGGGCAGATCCTCGGCCAGCACCGGAACCATCCAGCTCAGATCCGGATGCGCGCCCAACAAAGCTCTCTGGTTTTGCATGGCGCCCTGCATCGCGCCCATCATCAGTCCGGTCATCTGACCGGCAATGCCGAAACCGACGGCTGTTGCCGCCGCCGCCGCGCCCAACGGATAGACCATCAGCGGCGAGACTTGCAGATCTGCCGATTTGGTCCAGTCGGTCATGGCGGTCATCGATTTCATCATCTCGTTCGTAGTCATGTCTGCGGGAAAAGAAAACATCGACATCAGTCTCTCCTTCGTCGTCTGTTGGTTCTCGTCCCCTGTGACGTTTCCTGTCTTGCCGGGCCCGACTTCGCGGGTCTCTTATTCGGCCGCTTCCAGCCGCTGATTGCGGCTCTGGACGGCATTGCGTGTATATTGATCGATCCGTGCTTCCATCTCGGGACGGAAATGCCGGATCAGGCCCTGGATCGGCCAGGCCGCAGCGTCGCCAAGCGCGCAGATGGTGTGGCCTTCGATCTGCTTGGTGACATCGAACAGCATGTCGATCTCGCGCTTCTGCGCGTTGCCTTTGACCATCCGGTCCATCACCCGCATCATCCAGCCGGTGCCCTCGCGGCACGGCGTGCACTGGCCGCAGCTCTCGTGCTTGTAGAAGGCCGACAACCGCCAGATGGCTTTGACCACGTCGGTCGACTTGTCCATGACGATGACGGCCGCAGTGCCCAGTCCCGACTTGAGATCGCGCAGGCTGTCGAAATCCATCGGCGTGTCGATGATGTCGGCGCCCGGCACCATCGGCACCGAAGAGCCGCCGGGAATGACGGCCAGAAGATTGTCCCAGCCGCCGCGGATGCCGCCGCAATGGGTTTCGATCAGTTCGCGGAACGGGATCGACATCGCCTCTTCCACCGTGCACGGCGTGTTCACATGGCCCGAGACGCAAAACAGCTTGGTTCCGGTGTTGTTGGGCCGGCCGATGCCCGCGAACCAGGCGCCGCCCCGGCGCAGGATGGTCGGCGCAACGGCAATCGATTCGACATTGTTGACCGTGGTCGGCGCACCATAAAGGCCCATATTGGCGGGGAATGGCGGCTTCAGCCGGGGCTGCCCCTTCTTGCCCTCAAGGCTTTCGAGCAGCGCCGTTTCCTCGCCGCAGATATAGGCGCCGGCGCCATGGTGCACATAGACATCCATGTCGTAGCCGAGTTTGGAATTCCTGCCGAGCAGGCCGGCCTCATAGCACTCGTCGATCGCCGCCTGCAGCGCCTCGCGTTCGCGCATGTATTCGCCGCGCACATAGATATAGGTCGCATGCGCGCCCATCGAGAAGCCGGCGATGACGCAGCCTTCGATCAGCGTGTGCGGATCGTGGCGCATGATGTCGCGGTCCTTGCAGGTGCCGGGCTCGGACTCGTCGGCATTGATGACGAGATAATGCGGACGCCCGTCGCTTTCCTTGGGCATAAACGACCATTTCAGCCCGGTCGGGAACCCTGCCCCGCCACGGCCTCTCAGCCCCGAGGCCTTCATCTCGTTGATGATCCAGTCGCGGCCCTTTTCCAGGATCTCCTTGGTCCCGTCCCAATGGCCGCGCGCCATCGCACCCTTCAGCGACTTGTCGTAAGTGCCGTAGATATTGGTGAAGATGCGGTCTTTGTCAGCTAACATGGTCGTCACTCCGCGGGTTCGCCAATGATATCAAGGCGTCGCTCGATTTTGGTCAACCGGCTCTCGATCGCGCTGGTGCGCGAAAAAATACTGTTAATTTCACCCTGCATGGCATGCATATGTAAGCGAACCCCAATCAGCTCTTCACGAATGTCACGCTGGCTGTCCTCGATTTTTGAAAGGCGATCCTGGATCCCCTTCAAAACCTCGTAGATCAGTTCATTGGTGACGTCGGCCATCTGTCTTCCTCACCGCGGCTTCTTGCCGAAGACCCTGATGTACTCGGCCTCGCCGCCCTTGGCCAGCGCCTCGGCCTGCCTGACCCAGTCTTCGCGCTCGATGCGACCCTTGAATTTGAGATAGCCGTCAACCCAGTCGCGCTCGGCCTTCTGCCACGCGGCAACCTGCGCGTAGGTGTAGATCCCGAGCGAATTGAGGATGCCTTCGATCTTCGGTCCGACGCCCGAAATCATCTTCAGATCGTCCGGCGCGTCCGGCCTGGCGATGCCGGCCGGACGGTCACGGTCATCAAGCTTTGGCGCCACTGCGGCTGCTCCGGCGCGGCCCTCAGTGGGCACGTCGCTTTCCACGGCCTGTTTGTTTTCGGTTTCCGGCTTTGTGGGATCGGATCCTTGTTTGGCAGATTTCTTGCTCGAGCCGACGCGGGCCTTCGAGCTGGACTTGTCCGATGACGGCAGCTCATGCGACGCGTCCAGCGCCGGCTTTTCGGCAATCTCGTCCGCGGTCTTCGACCGGGCTTCCACATTGGCTTTCGCCTTGTCCGGAGACTGGGTTTCGGTTTCCGTCGTTGGCCTTTCCGGACGTCCGGCCTTGGTCGCCGCCGGTGACCTGGACTTGCCGCCCGCGCCTTTCGCCGCGCCGTCAATGACCGGCTTGATTTCCTTCGTGAGGCTCGTCAGCCCACCAGCCGGCGCCGAATTGATCCGGTCGATCTGCGTTCCGGGTGTGATGTCTCCAGGCCGGCCGGCCTCGAACCGTTCGATGATGTAGGCCAGCCGTTCAGGCGAGAGGTCCTCGTAGGAATCCTTGAAGATCATCACCATCGGCGCGTTGACGCAGGCGCCCTGGCACTCGACCTCTTCCCAGGACAGGGTTCCGCTCGCGTTGAGGTGGAACGGCTCCGGGTGGATCTTGGCCCGGCATACATCCATCAGCGCTTCCGAGCCGCGCAGCATGCACGGCGTGGTGCCGCAGACCTGGACATGGGCGCGGCTGCCAACCGGCTTCAACTGGAACTGGGTGTAGAAGGTCGCCACTTCCAGCGCGCGGATATAGGGCATTCCAAGCATGTCGGCGACCGTCTCGATGGCGCGCTTGGTCACCCAGCCGTCCTGCTCCTGCGCCAGCATCAGCAGCGGGATCACCGCCGACTGCGCCCGCTCCTTGGGATATTTCTTGATCCACACCTTCGCCTGGGCGGCGAAATCGCGGTTGAAGGCGAATTCCGCGGGCTGGACTGTGTCTTCGGCAAGTCGACGAACGGACATGATGAGCTCTTTGTCTTTCTTCCGGCCTATTTGCTGTCGCCGCGGGGCGACATGATCTTGGTAGCAACGCCACGGCACATGGCGGTCATTGAAGCCTGCGTCACCGGTCGACCTCCCCGAACACGATATCGAGCGAGCCCAGAACAGCCGAGACATCGGCCAGCTGGTGTCCGCGGCAGATGAAGTCCATCGCCTGCAGATGCGCGTAGCCTGGCGCGCGGATCTTGCAGCGATAGGGCTTGTTGGAGCCGTCCGACACCAGATAGACGCCGAACTCGCCCTTGGGCGCCTCGACGGCGGCGTAAACCGCGCCTTCAGGCACCCGGTAGCCTTCGGTGTAGAGCTTGAAATGGTGGATCAGCGCTTCCATCGACCGCTTCATCTCGCCGCGCTTGGGCGGCACGATCTTGCCGTCTGTGGACGAGACCGGCCCGGATTTTTCCTTGCCGAGCAGCTGCTCGACGCACTGCCTCATGATCTTCACCGATTCGCGCATTTCCTGCATGCGGATCAGGTAGCGGTCATAGCAGTCGCCGTTCTTGCCGATCGGAATGTCGAAATCGAGTTCCGAGTAGCATTCATAGGGCTGCGACCGGCGCAGATCCCAGGCAGCGCCCGAGCCGCGCACCATGACGCCGGAAAAACCCCAGGCCCAGGCGTCATCGAGCTCCACAACCGCAATATCGACATTGCGCTGCTTGAAGATGCGGCTGTCAGTCAGCAGCCCTTCGATGTCATCGCAGGTCTTGAGGAACGGATCGCACCACTTGCCGATATCCTCGACCAGTTCATGCGGCAGGTCCTGGTGAACGCCGCCGGGGCGGAAATAGGCCGCATGCAGGCGCGCGCCGCAGGCGCGTTCATAAAACACCATCAACTTTTCGCGCTCTTCAAAACCCCACAGCGGCGGGGTCAGCGCGCCAACATCGAGCGCCTGCGTGGTGACGTTGAGAAGGTGCGACAGGATGCGGCCGATTTCCGAATAGAGAACCCGGATCAGCTGGGCGCGCTTTGGAACGCTCACTCCGGCGAGCTTTTCAACTGCCAGCGCAAACGCATGTTCCTGGTTCATCGGCGCGACATAGTCGAGCCGGTCGAAATAGGGAATCGCCTGCAGATAGGTCTTGGCCTCGATCAGCTTCTCGGTGCCGCGGTGCAAAAGCCCGATATGCGGGTCGACGCGCTCGACGATCTCACCGTCGAGTTCCAGCACCAGCCGCAGCACGCCGTGCGCCGCCGGATGCTGTGGGCCGAAATTGATGTTGAAGTTGCGGACGTTGTGTTCGTTCATGGTTCCCGTCCTCAACCCTTGGCTTTTTCATCGCCCGGGAGCACATAGTCGGTGCCTTCCCAGGGGGAGAGAAAATCGAAGTTGCGGAATTCCTGCTTGAGCATCACCGGCTCGTAGACGACCCGCTTGAGCCCGTCGTCATAACGCACCTCGACAAAACCGGTCAGCGGGAAATCCTTTCTGAGCGGATGCCCCTCGAACCCGTAATCGGTGAGAATGCGGCGCAGATCCGGGTGCCCGGTGAACAGGATCCCGAAGAGGTCGTAGGCTTCGCGCTCGAACCAGTCGGCGCCCGGGTAGACTGCGGTGAGCGAGGGAACGGCGACGTCCTCGGACGTCATCACCTTGACCCGGATGCGCAAATTCTGGCGCGGCGACAGGAGGTGATAGACCACGTCGAAACGCTCGGGCCTGCCCGGCCAGTCGACGCCGCAGATATCGATGAAGCTGACAAATTGGCACTGCGCATCGTCGCGCAGAAAGGTCATCAGCTCGATCAGTTTCGCAGGCTGCGCGATCAGCGTGAGCTCGCCATAGGCGGTCTCGGCGCGGTCGAACAGGTTGCCTTTGACTTCGCTCAGATAGTCCGAAAGGTCGGTGAGGGCCTGGCTCATCATCATAATGTCTCCTAGCGCTCGATCGTGCCGGTGCGGCGCATCTTCTTTTGCAGAAGCAGCACCCCATAGAGCAGGGCTTCGGCCGTCGGCGGGCATCCGGGAACATAGATGTCCACCGGCACCACGCGGTCACAGCCGCGCACCACGGAGTAGGAATAATGATAGTAGCCGCCGCCATTGGCGCAGGAGCCCATCGAGATCACATAGCGCGGCTCGGGCATCTGGTCGTAGACCTTCCTCAGCGCCGGCGCCATCTTGTTGGTGAGCGTGCCCGCAACGATCATCACATCGGACTGGCGCGGTGAAGCGCGCGGCGCGAATCCGAAGCGCTCGGCGTCATAGCGCGGCATCGACATCTGCATCATCTCGACCGCGCAGCAGGCAAGACCGAAGGTCATCCACATCAGCGATCCGGTGCGCGACCAGTTGATCAGCTCATCCGTCGAGGTGACTAGAAATCCCTTGTCGGCAAGCTCGTTGTTGATCTCGCCGAAGAACCGGTCGTCGCTGCCAACCGGCTTGCCGGTATTGGGGTCGATTATGCCCTTGGGCGCGGGCGCCACCATCGGTGTGTTGCTCACTCCCATTCCAGCGCTCCCTTTTTCCATTCATACACGAACCCGACCGTGAGCACGCCCAGGAACACCATCATCGACCAGAAGCCCATCCAGCCGATATCGCCGAACGACACCGCCCACGGAAACAGGAAGGCCACTTCGAGGTCGAAGATGATGAACAGGATCGAGACCAGGTAAAACCGCACGTCGAATTTCATGCGGGCGTCGTCAAACGCGTTGAAGCCGCATTCGTAGGCCGAGAGTTTTTCCGGATCGGGGTCCTTGTAGGCAATCGCGAAAGGCGCGATCAGCAAGGCCAGTCCGATGACCAGAGACACGCCGATAAAGATCGCGATCGGTACATATGCGCCCAGAAGTTCCGTCATGACGTCCGTTCCTGTACCCGCTGCAGTCGAAGCCCCGGTCTTGTACAAAGATCTGGAGCCGGTCCCTCGCCCTGCGCGGCTAATCATGTTGCAACGCGGCGTGGTTAGCGCAGCCAGCCACCCTGCGCAAGAGCGCGCGGAGGATTTGACGCATTAGTACCAGCTTTCCGGGCTCCTTGTCGCGCCTGACCGCAATTCCCTCACAAGTGTTTTCAACAGCTTGCCAATTTGACGCACAATTTCAAAGCAAAAAGGAATCGCTCACGCCCCGAAGCAAGGCTCCAGGCAAGGACCGAAGCCGCGGAAATGGCGGCGGAGAGTCGCGCGATGGGCCCGATGGAAGGGCAAGGTTCCATCGGGCCTCGACGCCGGGATGTGGCGCGAACGCGATCAGTCAGACTGGCTTGGACTGAAGCCTTTTCTGGGCGGGATGACTTGCTGTTTGGCAGCGCCCCTTGGGGGCGGATTGGACCAAGGCCCAGAGTTTTGAAAAATGGCGCGAGTGACGGGGCTCGAACCCGCGACCTCCGGCGTGACAGGCCGGCACTCTAACCAACTGAGCTACACCCGCGCATCTTTCAGACGAAACAGTGGCTGACCGCCGTTCCGTGAGCGGCTGATTACGGCGTTCGCCGGAAGGTGTCAAGCAAGTTTGCGAAGGAAAAACGACAATGTCCCAACTTGTCCGCAAACCCGCCCGCCGTCGTGCCCATCCATCCTTGGCGCCCGGGCCTCTGAACCGTTTTTGATGGGACTGGAACAAGATTTTGTCTTGCGGAACCGCCACGAACCCCCTAAAGCAAGCGCCACCTGACTGGGGGCGATTAGCTCAGTTGGTAGAGCGCCTCGTTTACACCGAGGATGTCGGGAGTTCGAGTCTCTCATCGCCCACCATGCCACCCCCTTGGCCACCCCCTTGAAATCATTGAAACCTGTTGACTTGCCTGCGCATTTCCCCACTTTGGTGCCACAAACACCATCACAAGATCGGGCTTTGTCATGGCAGGTCATCTCCAGCATCTGAAACTGCGGAACGGGCATTTTTTGGCCGTCGTCGTCGTATCCAGGGCGCTCCGCCCCGACCCGGACGCAACGGCGGAGCCGGAAACCCAGCTCGGAGGCGACCGGAGGGAAGCGCTGCGCATGCGCGCAGCGCTTGACGCCATTGCCGAGACCAGCGTCGCGAAGGTGACAAGCTTCCCGCGTGACGGGGTGGCTTTGCATCCTGTCCGGCTGAAGGCCTGACATGCCCGCGCTGCTGGCGGCATTGCCGATCGCTGTCGTGCTGCTGGCAATGGCCGTGCTGCATTGGCGAGCGGCGCTGGCCGGAGCCGCTGGCCTTGGCGTGGCGCTGGGGGTGATCTGGGGCACATCCGGGACAGGCGGCAGCGGAGGCCTGCTGGCCGGCGTCGCTGCCGAAGCCGCCAGCAGCACGGCGACGATCCTGTGGATCATCCTGCCTGCACTGGCCATCTACGAGTTGCAGGCCCGCGTCGGCGCCCTTGACCGCGTGCGACTGGCGCTCACCCAGATCAGCGACGACCGCGCCGTCCAGGCGCTGTTGGTCGCCTGGTTTTTCGGGCTGTTCATCGAAGGGGCGGCAGGGTTCGGAACACCTGCCGCATTGGCTGCCCCCCTGCTGGTGGGACTGGGCTTCGCACCGGTCAGGGCCGTGGCGCTGGCGCTCTTGGGTCATGCGGCCGGCGTGTCTTTCGGCGCGGTCGGCACCCCGGCGCTTGCCCAGATCGAAATGCTGGGCCTTCCGGGACAGGACCTTGCGGGGTGGACAATGCTGCTTCATGCCATACCCGCGGTGTTCCTGACGCTCGTGGTCATGCGGCTGGCAACCGACGCGCCCTTGTCGCCCCGGCATGTCGGGTTGGCGCTGCTGGCGGCTCTTTGCTTTCTGCTGCCCGCCCTGACACTGGCATGGCTGGCGGGCCCTGAACTTCCGACACTGGGCGGCGCGTTGATTGGCGGCGCCGCCTTCGTGGCCTTTATCCGGTGGCGCTATCCGAAAGCTGAGGTGAGCGAAGCCCGATGGCAGCTGGCTGATCTGGCGCCCTACCTGCTGATTCTTGCCCTGGTTTTGCTGACCCGCATGATCCCGCCGGTTCAGAGCCTGTTGTCAGGCCTTTGGCTTGGCTGGCAATGGGAGGACTATTCAGGCGGAATTGCGCCGCTCTACCACCCCGGCACCTTGCTGATGCTGGGATTGGTCAGCGCGGCGCTGCTGACCGGGCGCGGCGCACTATTGCGGCCAGCACTTGGCGCGGCTTTGCGGCGCCTTGCTCCTGTTGCGCTGGCGCTGCTGGCCATGCTGACCCTGGCGCGACTGATGGTGCATGGCGGACTGATCGGCCAGTTGGCAGAGGCGGCCGCGCAGGTTGGGATGTTCTGGCCGTTGCTTGCCCCTTTTGTCGGCGTTTTGGGCACCTTCGTCAGCGGCTCCGCCACAGCATCGAACGTCTTGTTCTCAGAGTTTCAAGCGGCAACGGCGCAGGCCCTTGACCTGCCCGTGACCCTGATGGCGGCAGCTCAGGCGGTCGGGTCGGCCATCGGCAATGCGATCGCCCCGCACAACATCATCGCCGGGGCTGCGACAGTCGGTCTGTCCGGTCGGGATGGCGAGGTGCTGGCGCGGACCCTATTGCCGGCGCTCCTCTATGCGGCCGGCGCCGGCGGCATTGTTGCGGCCGTGGTCATGCAAAGCCGGTGATGACCTGAGGCTGAAGGCCAAGGGCTTTGCGAGGTGACTGTTGCCTCGTTCCGGTCCGCACGTGCGCACGAAATGGGCGGCTTTTCCGCCGCAATATCACCAGAGGGTGATTTATTGCCAGGGACGTCCCCTCGCCTGCCCCCCCGCGCGTACGCCACTCGTCAACCGGTCGCGTGTGGGCGACGGACCAGCCCGGATCTTCGACCCAAAAGTTCCCGCACCTCTAGCTCAGCGAGCATCTCCCACTGCGGGAATTCACCTAGCCGGCTGAAACTGGCAGCGGAGGCCCTCCATTTCATCAAGAACTTGACCACCCATCGGCGGTGTGGTCAGTCTGAACCAACGGAAGCTTGGTCGAGCTTTGCATTTCACTGAGAATCATGGACACTGAAAAAGCCACATCGGAGGACGAAATCACCTTCCTTTCGGACGCGGATGCGCTCGAGGAGGGTTTGCGCCTGGGCTGCGTCGGCGTCTGGCGCTGGAAGATCGACAGCGATCTGCTTCAGTGGACGCGGAACCTCGAAAGCGTTCATCACCTGCCGCCCGGATCGTTCGACGGCAGTCTCTCCAGTTTTCAGCGTGATCTTCATCCCAGTGATGCGGGTGAGGTGTGGCAGAAGATCAAGGCGAGCATCGAGCACGAGACGCCCTATCGCGCGGTGTATCGAACCAGTCCGCGACCGAACCAGGCAGAATTGTGGATCGAAACGGCTGGCGCCGTCACCACGGCCCCGGATGGTTCCCGGTATCTGACCGGCATCTGCCTGGACGTCACCGACCGAGTGAAGAAGGAGCGTCAGCTTGTGCGGCGGCTGTCCCAGCAGCATGCGGTTGCGCAGTTCGGCGCATATGCCCTCAACGAAGACTCCTTGCAGAATGTGCTGGATGAAGCGGTGCGCGTGGCGGCCGATGTTCTTCACGTTCCGCTCACGAAGATCCTGAAGTTCTCCGATTCCGCCGACCATCTTGTCCTGTGCGCTGGCATCGGGTGGAACGACGGATTGGTCGGCCATGGCGCCGTGGATATCGACAGGGCTTCGCAGGCGGGTTTCACACTTATGACAAGCGGGCCGGTCCTTGTCAGCGACATCCTGACGGAGACACGGTTCAGCGGCCCGCAGCTTCTGCATGACCATGAAGTTCGCAGCGGCATTTCGGTTGTCATTCCCGGAGCCGGGAGTCGACCGTTTGGCGTCTTCGGAATACATGCGCGCGATGTCCGCGAATTCGACACTACGGATGCGGAGTTCCTTCAGTCGATTGCGCATATTGTGGCCGGAGCGGTACGGCACGCTGCTGCCTCTGATCACAAGACGCTGCTTGTCCGCGAAATGGCCCATCGTGCCGGCAACATGCTGCAACTGGTCAACAGCATCGCCGGCAAGACCTTCAGTCCCGATGCGGACCCCCAGCTGGCTCGCCGGTCATTCAGCGAACGGCTGAATGCGCTGGCGCGCTCAAACTATGTCGTCGCACGCGGCGGCTGGACCGCCACGCCCTTCAGGGAACTGGTCGAAGAGACCTTGCAGCCTTTTGGCAGCCGGGTGATCGCCGAAGGACGGAACGTGCTGCTGCCACCCGAATTCTGCTTTGACATGGGGCTTATCCTCCATGAACTTGCCACGAATTCGGCCAAGTACGGAACGCTCGGCCAGCAGGACGGTTCGGTCCTGGTCAGATGGACCTTTCGCCCGCGATCGCAAGGAGCAAGACTTTTCTCCTTCGAATGGGAGGACCCTATGCCGATGTCGGCAACTTCCGCGACAGGCACCGGCTTCGGTTCGAAACTGATGAGTGCGCTGATCGAACGCAAATGGAATGGCACAGTGACTGTGTCCGAGGATTCCAATTTCAGACTGACCATCGAGGTTTCCCTCGCCGAATGAGTGGGGTGCAATTCGCGGATGTCCGCGGCGACCTTCATCTTGGAAGAATTCACCCTTAACCTTGTCCGCATCCGCCGACCTTCTGCTCTCGCCCATGATCGCTGCGGCGGCCATGAGCCTGTCCTCCGTATCGGCGATATCCAATGCCTTGCGGCTCAGGAGGATCGATTTCTGATGCCCGAAAACGGACATGATCCGCCGCGCATAAACACTTTATCCTACAGTCTGCCCTTGATGCACCATGTCGCGCCCTGCGGCAAACACCTTGCGGCGACTGTGCAGCCTGTCCAACGCAGACATTTCCCTATCGGAAAGAGCCACGAAGGCTCCAAGCTTGCCCGCGAGCGGGCTTTGCGGTGCTGTCATAGGCCGGCCCTCCTTCGTCGCGTGTATCTTCAGACCGACTTGTCAAAAAACGGTCGCTGGAACGACAGTTAAACGTCGATACGGCTGAGAAAACTGATCCGCCTCAGTGTATGATATCATATTCATGCGAGACTGATGCTGGGATTGGAATGGCAAGGCGTTACCCATGTGCCGCCACCAACCCGCTAAAGGTCAGCCCAATGCCCGAGATTTCCGACGTGTATGGAACGGCAGCACTTGCAATCTGCGAGTCGCTTCTGCTTTCGCTGAACGATCGCAAAATCCTTCCCGAACACGAAATCGTCGGGATTCTTCGCGATGCGGCCGCAGCCCATTCAAACGATACCGGCGAGGACGGCAAAGCCGACCTTCACCAAGCCGTTGCTGCACTGATCAACGGCATTCTCGTGGGCGGAAATTCAGTTCGCCGCAGGTAGTAGCATGGGGATCGGAGTTGCGCGCGAGATCCACCATGACCTTCTTGGATTGGGACATTGTAGAATTCTTCCTTTCGCTGGGTGTTGTGAGAAGGCGTGCGAGATCACGGCCCGGACCGCCTTCTGTCCGGGCCCAGGGCTGCGGTCTCCATTGCGGAAACCAGCCGTGCTGATTGACGATTGACGGCCTGAGGCCGGCTTCCGCCGCTACCCGGTTGGCCCGGGGAATTGCGGTATTGGGGCTACATCCAGGGATCTCCGGCGGATTTCCGGGGCTGATAGCCGATGTCCCGCAGGAAATGGTCGTTGAGTTCGTGAAGTGCTGCGCGGCGCGCGCGTTCGGCGCGATGACGCCTGTGCCTTTCCCACCAAAGCCCGAACAGAGAGTGTTGAAAGATCGCCATGGCTCAGGCCGCCTTCTGGCCGGGATTTGCATTTGCCCGGGCACGGCCCAGGAAAGACCGGTTCACCGGGCTGTGAGGCTTGAGCGCCAGGCGCTCGCAGGCGAGCGCTTCCGCCATGCCTGTCAACCCGCCGCGCAGCGTCGCCTCGGTCAGCGTCCAGTCGATGATGTCGCGCTGGGCATGGCTGCCGCCAAATGTGTTGGCTATCTGGCGGGCGCCGTGCAGGCGGACGGCTGCGGTCTCGTAGTCGCCCTGCCAGAACGCGGCGAAACCTTCCACCAGCGGCAGCGCAGTCTTGCGCCCCCAGGCGTCGACTTCCGCAGCACCCCCACCTTCCCGGAAACCCGCGAGGATGCGCTCGGCGTCACCGGCCCGGCCTGCGCCGAGATAGGCCATGACGGCGTGCCAGTCGTTGAACGGATAGGAGCGGCCGTCGGCATGGCTGTCCCAGGCCGTCGCCAATTCCTGCCAGCGGTCGCCGACATCATGGCCGGTGAGATTGAGCCGCCACAGAAGCGCGGAGGCATCGACCATGTCGAGCGCGACCATGCTGCGATCCTGGCGGATCGGGCCGTCATAGAGCGCCAGCACCTGGTCCGCCTGGCCGAGATCCAGATGGCAAAGCGCACGATGCCACCAGTTGTGAACCCTGAAGAAATTGTCGTCGCCGGTCCAGTGCGGTTCGCGGGCGATCATCCAGCCGATGCCGTCCTCGGCCCGGCCCTGCATCTCCATGACATGGGCGACAGCGTGGTGCGCCCACGAATCGAGCGGCTGGAGATCGAGTGCCCGGCGGCCGGCCTCCTCGGCGCGGGCGTAGTCGCCGGTTTCCTCAAGCCCGAAGGCATGCATGCCGAGCACGATGGAATGGCCCGGAACGGCGTCCGACCATTTCGGCAAGACGCGGGCGATGCGGTCGCGCAGGTTGCGCGCATTGGCGCGGTAGAAATCCATCAGATGGCCCGCCTGCAGGGCGACGATGTCGTGCGGATGGTCAATATTGTGGCGGTCGAGCGCTGTTGCCGCCGCGGTCCACTCGCCGCCGAGCAGCAGGTCGAGGGCAGCCGCATGCGACGCCTCGCGTTCGGTGAGCCTCAGAGACTTGACTGTGCCGAGGATCGCCCTGGCTTCCTTCGTCGCTTCCGGCTCTGTCGCCAGGCCGAAGAGATGGGCTTTCAGGATGTGCGCCATGGCAAAGCCCGGCGCGATGGCGATGGCCTGGTCAGCCAAGCCGACCGGATCGCCGCGATAGATGTTGAAGGCCTCGACAGCCTGATCGAAGAGGCTGGCGACCTCGTTGTCTGCGCCGGAAAGCGCGTTGCCTTGTGCATCCTTATGCATGGTGTCTTGCTCCTTGTCGGAATTGATTGCTGGATTGCGAAATCCACCCGATTGCAGGCGGCGCGTGCGAAAGACATAATCGGCGCTTCCTGTCGGGCGGTGTTCTGGCGCAAGACGCTTCACGCCGACAGGACGGCGCACCGATGCTTCGCCGATGAATTCCCGATGGAGGAGCAGATGACCGTAAGAGCAGCCGCATCAGCAATCGATCTCGCAAAAACGGCGCCGTTCGCACTGGGACTTGCCACCGTGCTGCCGTCCTCCTGCGAGATCTCCGCTGCCGGCCAGACCGTCAGCGTCGAGCCGCGGGTGATGCAGGTGCTGGTGGCGCTGGCCCAACGCCAAGGCGAGACGGTAACGCGCGACGACCTGATCGCTCAATGCTGGCGCGGCGTGGTCGTCGGTGAAGACGCGATCCAGCGCTGTATCGGGCGTCTGCGCAAGACGGCGGCTGTGGTCGGCGGCTTCGAGATCCAGACGCTGAACCGTGTCGGCTACCGGCTGCGGCAAATTCCAGCCGCAGCGGAGGCCGCCAACTCCCCTCCTGCCGCGGGCACACATGACAAGCGCCCGACGATTGTCGTTGTCGACATGCAGGTCTTCGCCGCCGGGTCCGAGGTCGAAACCTTCGCACAAATCCTGGCGCAGGACCTCAGCGCGGCGCTTTCACTCAACCGGGATCTTCACGTTCTCGCCGCGCATGCCACGGTGTCGCGGGTGGCGGCGACGAAGGAATGGTCTTCCGGCGCGGCGGGCCTGAGATACATTGCGCAAGGCACGCTTCGGCGCATGGGCGAGCATTATCGGCTCGGCTTCCAGCTGCTCGAGGCGGCAAGCGCGCGCATGCTGTGGGCGCACCGGGTAGACCTCGCCGACATCGACACGCCGTCGGACGATCTGGTCATCGATCTTGCCGGACGGATGTCGACGGAGGTGATGCGGCGGGAGGCCGACCGGGTGCTGCGCAGCGCCGACGAACTCACCGCCTGGGAATGCGTCGTGCGCGCCAACACCGCCTACCAGCATATCAGCCTTGATAACCTGCCGTTTGCCATCTCCGAATCGCGGCGAGCGGTGCAACTCGACCCGAACTATGCCGCGGCCCACGCAGCACTCGCCAACGGGCTGGCGGCAAGCTACGAAGTCGGCGGGGCGCGCGATGTCGCACTCGTCGCGGAGTCCCAGTTTCATTGCGACCGCGCCATGGCGCTCGATCCCAACGATCCCGCGGTGATGATGTGGGTGGCCAATGCGCTGAGCATGACGACGCGGCCGCCGAAGGGATTGGAGCTTGCCCGGCGCGCCGCCGAACTCGCGCCAACCAACCCGATCGCCCATCTCTATCTGGCGCGGCAATATCTTTTTCTCGGCCAGCCGGAAGAGGCGATGGCCTGCCTTGCCGAGCATGAACGGGTGGCGCCTTTGTTTCCCTGGCAGTACTTCATCGCGTTCAACAAGGCGTTCGCCCACTTCATGGCGGGACGCCTGGACGAGGCAAAAAGCGAAATCGACAGAGCCGCCCTGCTCAATCCCGGATACGCCTACACCTGGATCGCCAAGACCATCCTCGCCACGATGGCGGGACAGTCGGAGGAAGCGCTCGAAGCGGTCAAACGTCTGCGCCACCTGGAAGGCGACGATTCGCTCGACCTGCAACTTGCCCGCATCGCGCACAGCTATCCGGAGGGGCCCGTGCGTTCGACCTTGCAGGCCATCATCGCTGATGCTTGGGGCCGTTTCCCTGTGAACTGAGCCAGCGTGCCCTTGCCGCTTGAAACTCGGCGTCAGTCGACCTGACAGCAGTCATCAGGTGCACCTCATTTCTTCAGTGAACAAGAACCGGCGGATGAACGGATTGAAGAGCCAGCCGACCAACGGCAGCGGCCCGACCGCAAATTGCGCCCACGTCACCCGCGCGCAAATTCCGGAATCTGGAACCGTTTGCGGTAGGCCCCCGGCGTCATCCCCGTGGTGCGCTTGAACAGGCGGCGGAAAAAAGCGGCGTCTTCGTAACCGACGCGCCAGCTGATCTCGTCGACCGGCGAACCGGTGCGTTCGAGACGGCGTTTGGCGTCCTCTATCCGAAGGCGCTGGACGTAGGCGAGAGGCGCAAGCCCTGTCGCGTCGACGAAGCGGCGCTTGAAGGTGCGCTCGGCAAGCTTCGAGCGCTTGATCATTTCGTCGACGGGGTTGGCGACCGAGAAGTTTGTCGCCAGCCATTCCTGCGCGTTCGTGATCTCGGCGTCGCCATGGTCGTTGCGGCCCTCGAAGATCATGTAGGGGGTCAGCCCATCCTGATGCCATTGCAGCGCGAACATGCGCGCGACCTCCTGCGCAACCGTAGCGCCGACATGATGGGCGATGAGATAGAGCACCATGTCGTGCCAGGTGTTGGACGCGCCCGAGCTGACCAGATCCTCGCGCGTGCCCGAGATCACTAGAACACGCTCGGGGTGAATTGGCACGGCGGGATAGCAGGCTGCGAACTGGCTTGCGTATCCGAAATGGACGGTCGCGTCCTTCCCGTCAAAAAGCCCGGTCTCCGCCAGCAGGAAGACGCCTGAACAGGCCGAACACAGCCGCGCGCCGCCATGATGCATGCGCTTGATCCAGTCGACCAAACTCGGGTAGCGGCCCGTCTCCCACCCGCCGGGTCTGAGCAGGACTGACGGGACAATGAGGATGTCGCATGCCGTTATGTTCTCAATTGCATGCTGCACATCGATGGGAACGCCACTGGCAAGCCGCAACGGCCCTGACTGCTCGCCGACGATCTCGATGGTGAAGGGGTGTTCGGCACCGGGGCTGGCGATTCCCATCGTCGAAACCCCGTTCATGACGTCGTAGATCCCGGCCAACGTCGAAATGACTGCATCGGGCAACGCGACGATGCAGACCCGAAGGGGTGACGAAGCGTGCTGGGTGATCTGCTGGGACATCGCCACCTCCCGCGCAGCGCCACAAGAACTGGCCCCCAATTGGCACGAATGGACCTATTGCGGGCGAAAGCGGCTCTGTCGCGCAGCCTGCCTAATGACCTACACCACAGCCGCTTCTGAATGCAACTCAAACAGGTGAAGGAACACTTCGATGCTGGATACACCCAAGATCGATCAGGCAAGGCTCGAGGCCTTTGCAACACGCGCCATCAGCGACCTGACGGCCGGCTACACCGGCGTGATGGTGAGCCTCGGCAGCAAGCTTGGCCTTTACAAGGCCATGGCCGGCGCCGGTCCGCTGAGCGCCAAGGAAATTGCCAAGCGCGCCGGTTGCGCGGAGCGCTACGTGGCTGAATGGCTGAACGCCCAGGCCGCCGGCGGCTATCTCGCCTATCACGGGCTCAGCGACACCTATGAACTGCTGCCCGAGCAGGCGATGGTGCTGGCTGACGAGGACAGCCCGGTCTACATACCGCATGCCTGGAACGTGCCGGCGTCCATGTGGTTTGATGAGCCGAAGTCGCTTGAGGCTTTCCGGACCGGCAAGGGTGTCGCCTGGGGCGACCATGACCGGCGCCTGTCCTGCGGCTCGGCGGCGTTCTTCCGCAACGGCTATCGCGCCAACCTGGTTCAGCAATGGCTGCCGGCGCTGGACGGTGTCGTGGACCACTCGATGCCGGCATCGCGGTTGCCGACGTCGGCTGCGGCTATGGCCATTCGACGCTGCTGATGGCGCAGGCATTCCCGAACTCGCGTTTCCACGGTTTCGACACCCATGCCGGCTCGCTCGACGAGGCGCGGCGCAATGCGGCGGCCGCGGGGGTTGCCGGTCGCGTCGAGTTCTCGCTCACACGGGCCGACGATTATCCCGATGGCGGCTACGGACTGATTTGTTTCTTCGACATCCTTCACGATCTGGGCGATCCGGTCGCGGCAGCCCGCCATGCGGAAAAGACCCTTGCACCGGGCGGCACGGTGCTGCTGGTCGAGCCGTTCGCGCAAGACCAAGTCAAGGACAATCTCTCCCCGGTTGCGCAGCTCTATTATTCAGCGTCGACCACGATCTGTTGCGCGCACGCGGTGTCCGAAGGCGGCGCCATGGTGCTGGGCGCGCAAGCAGGCCAGGCGCGTCTGGCCGACGTGTTCCGCAAGGCCGGCTTCACCCATTTCCGCCGCGCCGCGGAAACCCCTTTCAACTTCATCTTCGAGGTGCGGCGCTGAGGCGCCGCATCCCCTCGGCCAGACTGAGAAAGACATACCGATGACACCCGCCATAACCATGCTTCGCTTCTTCATTCGCCGCGCCCGCCCGGCCGACATCCCGTCGATCCGGGCCATGCAGGAGCGCTCGATGTGGATCCTCGGCGGCCCTTATTACCAGGACGAAGAGATCGCCGGGTTCCTCACCCGCTACGGGACGATGGAGGACGCCGTCGTCGCTGAAGGCCATTTCTTCGTCGCCGAGAACCCGGCCGGCAAGATCCTCGGCAGCGGAGGCTGGGCGCACAGGCAGCCGGCCTATGCAAAAAGGTTGGGCAAGAGCACCCGGACAGAGGCCTTGCCCACCGTTCAAGGACTCTTCGTCGACCCTGCAGCGGCGCGGCGCGGCATTGCATCGTCGATCATGACTCACATCGAACGCGATGCGCGCGATCATTGCGTGCGGGACATCGCCCTGACGGCAACTCTCTCCGGCGCCGCACTCTTTGAGAGGCTCGGGTATCTGACCGGGGTGCGCGAACAACTGCCGCTGAAGAACAGCAGCAGCTTCGGCTGCATCCGGATGACGAAGCAGCTCGAGAGGTCCCGGGACCTGATCCCGGAGTCGGTGTACTGGCGGTTTTCAGCCTGAACTCGGTCCGACGGCAACAAGCTTAGACGCGTCGATCGACTGAAACCGGTTCGCCTGCGCCAAGCCCTGACCCGAACCAATCGCTCGGGGTCGGCAGCTTGCGCGCCATCAATGCCCCAGCGAACCGAAACGCCAACCGGACCAACGACCTGAACTTCCTGACTTCGCAGCGTGAAGGGCGCGCGGAGACAGACCGATCTGCCCTTCGATCAACAAGCAACACCAAGGAAAAGACCCATGAGAACGACCATTGCTCGCGCGGCGACCAAAGCCGCAACGACCCTGCTCCGATTGCACCGCACGCGGCGCAATGCCTGGATGCTGAGCAGGCTCTCCGATGCCGAGCTCAAGGACATCGGCCTGAGACGATCCGACATCCCATTTGTCGCATCCGGTGCGAGAGAACACTTCGCAGACTGACTATGCAGATCTCTGCGAAAACCCCACCCGGCCCAAGACCCGGTTGGTTCCCTGCTCAGCGCGTGAAGGGCGCGCGGAGACGGACAACCCTGCCCTTCGTTCAAGTGAAAGACACAAGGAAAACGACAATGAAAAAGACGTTTGCAATCGCGACGCTTGCCGCCGCAACCCTGATGGGCGCCGTCTCCTTCGCCTCAGCGCAGGACCTGCCCTCGGTCGAGGACACCTACAAGGACATCGAAGCGACGTTCGGCGTCGTGCCGGGCCACTTCAAGTCCTATCCGCCAACCGGCGTCGCAGGCGCATGGGCCATGACCAAGGGGTTGGTGGTCGACCCCGCCAACAAGCTGGAGCCGAAGGTGAAGTCGCTCATCGGTCTCGCAGTCGCGGCTCAAATCCCGTGTCAGTACTGCATCTGGCTCGAGACCAAGTTCGCCAAGGTCGCCGGCGCCACCGACGAAGAGGTCGCCGAGGCAGTCGCCCAGGCCGCCTATGTCCGGCACTGGAGCACATACCTCAACGGCATGCAGGTCGATTTTGAGACCTTCAAGACCGAGTTCGGCGGCGACTGACCGGCATCGGCGTCCGGCCCAGGCCGGGCGCCGCGCCCCCTCAATCCCCTTATCTGGAGTGCCAGAAATGTCCATCGCCCACCTTGATGCCGCCCGCCAGACCGGGTCTGCCGTCGAACCCTGCCTGGGTCTGCAGATTCGGGAAGGGCGATCCCTCCTCAGGCTTGCCGCTCCCATCATGCTCATCGCACTCGTCAATATGGGGATGAGCGTCACCGATGCCGCCATGGTTTCAGTCATGTTCGGCGCCGAGGCCCTGGCGGCCGTCGCGGTCGGCAGCGACTTCTACTCGATCGTGTTCTATCTCGGTGCGGGCATACTCGGCGGGCTTGCCCCCTTCTACACGGCGGCGACCGTGCGATCGGATGCCGCCGAGACAGCCCGGCTACTGCGGATTGGCTGGCTGATGGTGGCGCTGATTGCCGCGCTGGCCGTTCCGCTGGTCTGGTTCTCGCCCGACTGGCTGCCGCTGCTTGGCCTCGACGCGACGCTCCTTCACCAAGGCCAGGGATACACCCGCGCAATGGCGCTGACGCTTGTGCCGATGCTCGGCGTCATGCTCTACCGCACCGTGCTCACGGCGGCCGAAAAGCCCAAGGTGTTCCTGAAAGTCACCGTCGTGATGCTGCCGCTGAATGCGCTCGGCAACTATGTTTTCATGAACGGCTTCGGCCCCGTCCCGGCATTCGGTCCCACCGGCACCGGCATCTCCACGCTGCTCGTCGCCTCGGTGAGCCTGGCGATCCTCATCGTCATCGCCCGCCGTGCCTCCATAAGAGCGATCGCCACGCCGGTCGATATGTCTGTCGCCTGGGCTTCCGTCGATTGGCGTGGCCTGGCCACGGTGATCCGTGTCGGCCTGCCCATCGGAATCACCACCGTCGCGGAAGTCGGTGTCTTCCTCGCCGCGACGATCTATGCCGCAACACAGAGTGCCGCGGATGTCGCGGCCCACACACTCACCCTGCGCACCGCCGGAGTCGCCTATGCCATCCCGGCAGCACTGCTCCAGGCCTCGATGGTCCGGATGGCCCGTGCGCACAGCCAGGGCGATTCCCGCGCCGAGCGGGCCGTGTTCACGAGCAGCCTCGCAATCTCGCTCGCATTCGGCTCCCTCATCGTTCTGCTGCTCGCAGGCGGCGCTGGACCGCTTTCCGGCGCCTTCTTCGACGACAGCCCGGCGGGTGTCGCTGCGGCCGGCCTTGCAGTGGGACTTCTGATCCTGCTCGGCGTCATGGAGTTCATCTTCACGCCAGGTGCTGCAGCGGCCGGGCTGCTTCGCGGACGCAAGGATACCCGCGTTCCGATGATCTATGCGCTGGTCGGGCATTGGGCTGTGGGCGCGCCGCTCGGCGTCTATCTCTGCGAGTGGCATGATCTGGGCGTCACAGGCATCTGGATCGGACTATCCGCCGGAACGCTCCTCACCACGGTGCTGACGATCAGCCGCCTGTTCAGCCTGCGCCCCCGATAGCAGGAGCCACGCTTATGGCGACAATGGCGGTTGCGGCCAGTCCGCAACCGCCCGCTATCTTCGGAGTGCCTCGACGGGACCCTTGACGAAGGCCTGCCACAGCTTTTGCTGAAACGCGCCCCAAAGCAGCCTTTCGCAAGCCGATTTGTGCGGCGCGCAGTCTAGAGAATCGACTGTCGGGACTGCATTACCTGTTTTGCCTCGCGGTAGATTTCATCGACGATGTCAGCCGCCGACATGATGCTTCGCACGAGAGACACGCCCTGGCCGGCCCAAAGTGACATGGCTTCGACATCTCCCCTGGTGCCTGGACGTGGCGTATAGCTTTGGTACCTTAATACTGCATCACCACCGGGCCGATATCCGATAACCTCGTCTTCGCCGGGACGGTTGGACGGGGCTGGCGAGCCTGCCTCACGCCATATCCGTGAGGTCGAATTGGACAAGGTGCGATGCGGCGCGTCTGGCCAATCAACATCATAAAGATCGTGACTCCATACCGTCTGCGTCTCGGTGGCGTTCAGAATGCGTTCGCGATAATCATCGTGAATGGTTGCTTCCTTGCTCGCCAAAAAACGGGTGCCGATCCAGACGCCTGACGCACCGAGCATCATGGCAGCGGCCATTCCGCGCCCATCGGCAATGCCACCTGCCGCAACGACAGGAATGCGAACGGCATCGACGATGGCGGGGATGAGCGCCATGGTAGATACCTGACCCCAGACATGGCCTCCAGCTTCCCAGCCCTGTGCTATGATGACATCCGCACCCGCGTCTTCGGCGATGCGCGCTTCTTCTGCGCTGCCCACGGTGACCAAAACGACCAGGCCGCCTTGCTTGGCTGTTGCGATGGCGGATGGCTTCATTCCCCAGAACAGCGACACCGCATGAACCTTCTTGTCGATGCACGCTTGCAACTGGTCCTCGTAAGGAAAGGACAGATTCAGGTTCACGGCAAAACTCCGGTCCGTCAGCGCTCTAACCTGATCGATGCCGGCAATGACTTGATCTGCCGACTGGCCCCACAAGGGAATAACGCCATAACCGCCTGCGCCACAAACGGCAGCGACCAGATCGGGACCAGCCGCACCCCCCATAGGCGCGGAGAGAATGGGTTTTTGAATTTTGAGGAGTTTGCAAAAATCAGACTGCATTTTCCGGCCCCACCCAAATGTCGATCATTGGATTTGGCCTCACATTTGAACGCACGTCAACTTTAGCTCCGCGGCATGAATCTGCCAGTGGTTGCACCACAGCAATCTGCCAGACGGGCCCGGAGCAGCCTATGTGAAGGTCGGATCTCAGCCGAAGGTGCCGGTTCCAAAAACCTGGCCGGTCTTCTTAGCAGGCGAATTCGACCCGTGCCTCCATGGCAAGTCCGCCTGTTCCCGAATGGGCCCAGAGGATGGCTCCGTCGTCTTCCATGCGACCCGAAATCTCGAACGGGCTGGTGTCATAAAGCGGGCTGACAGCCTTGAAGCAGAAGCTGCGCAGAGGGTGCCAGCTGGCGTTGCGGCCAAGCAGGTCGACCAGCAATGTGGCGATCAGCGGCCCGTGGACAACCAGGCCGCCGTGTCCTTCGGTCTCAACTGAATGGTTTCGGTCATAATGGATGCGGTGACTGTTGAAAGTCAGTGCCGAATAGCGAAACAGCATCACCGGATCGGGCCTGACGGTCTCGCTGAACTGGGCGCCTTGCGGGGCCTCCATCCATTCCGGCTTGCCTGCGGCTGGACCCCGCGCCGCCTCGCGATAAACAAGATCCTGCTCTTCGCGGATGCACAGAACGCCATCGGCATTAATCTCGTGGGAAACCGTCACGAAGCACAATTTTCCGCTGCGGCCTTCCTTTGGCGTGATCGCCTTGACGGAGGAGACTTTCCTGAGCGCGGCTCCCGCATGGAGCGGAGCAAGGAATTCAACCCGGCTTCCGGCCCACATCCGGCGCGGCAGGCCTGTATCCGGGATGAAGTCTCCCACCTTGGGATGGCCATCGGGTCCGACATCGGCGAGGGCCACGGCCTGGTGGAACTGGCACCAGTGGCTGAGGAAGGGAAGTTCGGATCCGTCCTCAAGCGGCCTTGGAACAGGCAGGATCGATTGCAGCAACCGCGCCCGCTGAAGGTCGGCGCGGTCTTCCAGTACCTGCACCGCGTTGTGCCCGGTCGATGTCATCGCCTATCCCCACTCCAGGAGATCATAAAGACGGCCGATATCGGGCGCGTCCTCAAGGCTCCAGACCATGTCGAAGACCTGTCTCAAGCGCTCGACAGGCAGCAGGCCTGCGGCGCAGTCGGTAAATTTTGCCTCAAGTTCGTCATCCGACAAGGGATTGTGCGGGCTGCCGCGATAGGCTTCATCGGCCCATCGTTCAAAGGAGCGGCCGTCATGGGTGACAACTTCGATCTTCGAGCGGATCCGGTCCCAACCCATGTCCTCGATCGATTGATCGAAGATCGTTTCCACCCTGCCCTGCATGTCCTGGCAGGCGTCCGACAGCACGAACTCATCGGTGAATTCGGCCTTGCCCGCGCGCCCTTCCAGAATAATGGCCGCGAGAAGGAACGCGAATGAGAACTTGCCTTCCAGTTCGGTGCGGGCGATGCGGAAGCGGATCGGCCCCAGCACATTGCTGCCGGCCTTTAGCGTCACGGATTTGATGTCGGCGGCGTTCAGGCCATTCTCGCGCATCAGAAACAGCATCGCGTCCATGCTCGGATGGGTCAGCACGCCGGATGGATAGGGCTTGATGCTGACGCCGGGGCTTTCCATGCTGTGCGGCGCGCCGAAGCGGTCGCGCACCAGCCCGGGGTCGCCGCCGGGTCCGGCAATGGCGAGGTAGCCCCAGCGGCCGTCGAGCGCCTCCGGATTGGCCGACATGCCGAACCGCGCCAGCAGGGCTGCGGTGACGCCATTCTCGGCGGCGCGGCCGACATGCATCGGCTTGGTCATGGTACCGAAGCCGGCGCGGATGCCCGAGGCCATGGAGGCCGCAAGGCCGAGCGCGCGGGCCGTTGCCTCTTCATCCAGACCCAGCATGTGGGCCGCAGCGGCCGCTGCCGCAAAGGTGCCGATGGTGCCGGAGGTGTGGAAGCCGCGCATGTAATGATCGGGATTGATCGCCTCGGCAATCTTGCAGCCAACTTCAAAGCCAGCGGTGAAACTGGCGATGAACCTCTTTCCGTCCACCGGCGCGCCCTGTTCCTGGGAGACGAGATCGGACAGTGTGAGTGCCGCCACCAGCGGCGGCATGGTCGGATGCATCAAGAGCCCGTAGGGCCGTCCCGGGCCTTCGGCGAGCTGCGTGTCATCCCAATCCATGGCATGTCCCGCCGTGCCGCCCCACAGGGCTGCGAGATGGGCGGGGACCCGTGCGGCCGACTTGCCGAGCAGACGCGCCTGCGGCGCGCCCCCCAGGCTTGCGATATAGTCGCCGACCGGCTTCATGCCAGGCTGCTCGCTGCCCGCAAGCGCTACCGCCAGGCCGTCCAGAATGCAGCGGCGGGCAAGACGCAGCGTCTCCGCGCTCATATCCTCATAGCGGTGATTGGCGACAAAGCGGCTTGCTGCAACGGTCAACCCGGTGAGCGAGGCCCATGGATCACTTGCAGGCACGGTTGTGTCATTGCTCATCTCAGTCAGCCTTCTTTGGATCTTGCATGTCGTTCGCGAATTCGCGGCGAATGGCGTCGCCGTCGCCATCGAGCTCCGGAACGCGGCCGTAGGATTGCGTTTCTCCACGCCGGATCGCGGGTGGTGCAGGCATGGCGACACTGCCCTCTCCGGCCTCAACCGCGATCTGCCGCAGATGTGGATGGGCCAGAACATCCTTGACCGTGTTGGCGAGGCCATTGGCGATGCGGGCTCTGTCGAGACTTGCCAGGATTTCTGCGGCCGTTGATCGGGCAAGCACCTCAAGAATGATCGCGTCGAGCTCGCCGCGATTGGCCGTGCGCGCCGATGGGCTTGAAAACCGGACGTCGGTTGCGACGTCCGGTCGGCCCAGCACTCCGGTGCAAAAGCTCAGCCATTCGCGTTCGTTCTGGATGGAAAAAAGAACATCCCGGTCATCGCCGCAGCGATAGGCGCCGTAGGGCGCGATGGAGGCGTGATGCAGCCCCAGACGGGGCGGGTTCTCGCCGCTGCCGCGTGTCTGCAGCAGCGGTACGGTCATCCAGTCGGCCATGGCGTCAAACATCGAGACATCCAGAATGGCGCCCTCCCCGGTCACGCCACGCACCGCCAGCGCCTCCAGGATCGCGGCATAGGCATACATGCCGGTGGCGATGTCGCAGACCGAGACGCCAACCCGCGCCGGCGCCTCGGCGGTGCCGGTGATCGACGCAAGCCCGGCCTCCGCCTGCACCAGCAGGTCATAGGCCTTCTTGTCCTTGTAGGGACCGGTTTCGCCAAAGCCGCTGATGTTGCACTGGATCAGGCGGGGATGGTCCGCCTTGAGCTTTTCCGCGTCCAGTCCCAGGCGCGCCATGGCGCCGCGGGCGAGATTCTGGATCAGCACATCGGCGCGCGCCAGCATCGACTTCAAAACCGCCCTGTCGGCGGGCTGCTTGAGATCAAGCGCCACCGATTGCTTGCCCCGGTTGAGCCAGACGAAATAGGAGGAATGGCCATCGGCCAGCCGGTCGTAATTGCGGGCGAAATCACCTTCGGGGCGCTCGACCTTGATCACGCGAGCGCCGGCATCGGCGAGCTTGCAGCTGCAAAAGGGAGCGGCGACAGCCTGTTCGATGCTGATGACGAGGAGGTTCTTGAAGGGTTGGGCGGCCATCTTCAACCTCAATAGGAACGCGGCATGCCAAGCACATGCTCGCCGATATAGGACAGGATCAGGTTGGTCGAGATTGGCGCCACCTGGTAGAGCCGGGTTTCGCGGAACTTGCGCTCGACATCATATTCCTCGGCAAAGCCAAAGCCGCCATGAGTTTGCAGACAGGTGTCGGCGGCTTTCCAGGAAGCTTCCGAAGCCAGAAGCTTGGCCATGTTGGCCTCCGCCGCGCAGGGCTCTCCCGCATCAAACAGGCCCGCCGCCTGATAGACCATCAGACGCGCCGCGGCGGATTCGGCATGAGCGCGGGCGATCGGAAACTGGACGCCCTGGTTCTTGCCGATCGGACGGCCAAAGACCACACGCTCATTGGCGTAGCTCGTCGATTTGCGGGTGAACCAGGTGGCGTCGCCAATGCACTCGGCAGCGATCAATATGCGCTCGGCATTCATGCCGTCGAGAATGTAGCGGAAGCCCTTGCCCTCCTCGCCGATCAGGCAGTCGGCCGGGATCTCCAGATCGTCGAAAAAGACCTCGGTGGTGGAATGGTTGATCATGGCGCGGATCGGCTTGATGGTCATGCCGTGGCCGAGCGCCTTCTTCATGTCGACCAGGAAGACCGACAGGCCGTCGCTTCGCCGGGCCACGTCTTCCTTGCGGGTGGTGCGGGCAAGCAAGATCATCAGGTCGGAGTGCTCGGCCCGCGAGGTCCATACCTTCTGTCCGTTGATCACATAGGTCCCGCCGCGCCGTTCCGCCGTAGTCCGGATCGAGGTGGTGTCGGTGCCCGCCGCCGGTTCGGTCACGCCAAAGGCCTGCAGCCGGACGTCGCCCGTGGCAATCTTCGGCAGCCACATCTCCTTCTGCGCCGCACTGCCATGCCTGAGCAACGTCCCCATCGTGTACATCTGGGCGTGGATGGCGGCCGCGTTGGCCCCGCAGGCATGAACTTCCTCGAGAATGTTGGCCGCCACCACCAGGCCCTGGCCGACGCCGCCATAGGCTTCAGGCACAAGCACGCCCAAAAACCCCGATTGCGTCATGGCATTGACGAAGTCGGAAGGATATTTGCGCTCGCGGTCGAGCTCGCGCCAATATTCATTGCCGAAGCGGTCACACAGCGCGGCAACGGAGCGGCGGATTTCAGCGATGTCTTCGGCGTTGGTCGGTTCCATGCATGTCTTCCGTTTGTTGTGTTGCGGCGGCCGTAGTGTACTCAGGTTTCAGTGATGGCGCGCATGGTCTTGATCAGTTCGGATTTTTGCTCAAAGCCGATACCCGGCGCATCCGGAAGGCCGACGCGGCCGTTCTCGACCCTGATGCCGTCGGCAAATCCGCCAAACGGCGCAAAGACTTCAGGATAGGATTCATTGCCGCCCAGCTTGAGGCCGGCGGCGATGTTCAGCGACAGCTGATGGCCGCCATGCGGGATACAGTTGCGGCTGGAAAAACCCTCCTTGCCGATCGCCTCGAGCGTGCGCAGATATTCCACCAGACCATAGCTCAGCGCGCAGTCAAATTGCAGCCAGTCCCGGTCGGGGCGCATGCCGCCATGACGAACGAGGTTGCGGGCGTCCTGATGGGAGAACAGGTTCTCCCCGGTGGCCATGGCGCCCGGATAGGCTTTCGCAAGTTCGGCCTGCAACTGGTAATCCAGCGGGTCGCCCGCCTCCTCATACCAGAACAGATCATATTTCCTCATCGCCTCGGCATAGGCCAAGGCGGTCTCCAGGTCGAACCTTCCATTGGCGTCGACGGCCAGATGCTGGCCGCCGCCGACCACTTCGAGTACGGACTCGATCCGCCGCATGTCCTCGTCAAGCGACGCCCCGCCGATCTTCATCTTGACCACCGAATAGCCCATGTCGAGATAGCGGCGCATTTCGGCCTGAAGCTGGCTGTCGTCCTTGCCGGGATAATAGTACCCGCCGGCCGCATAGACAAAGACACTGGCATCGGGCTGACCGTCGCCAAAGGCGCTGGCAAGGTGCTTGTAGAGCGGCACGCCGGCGATCTTTGCCACTGCATCCCACACGGCCATATCGACCACGCCGACGGCCACCGAGCGCTCGCCATGGCCGCCGGGCTTTTCATTCGACATCATCACCGACCAGATCTTGTGCGGGTCCAGATTGTCGCCGGCATCATTGATCAGTGCATCGGGATCGGCCTCACGCAGACGCGGCAGAAAACGCTCGTTCAGCAGTCCGCTCGCGGCATAGCGGCCGTTGGAATTGAACCCGTAGCCTATGACCGGCTTGCCGTCGCGGATCACATCGGTAATCACCGCGACGACGCTGACCGTCATCTTGGAAAAATCGATATAGGCATTGCGGATGGGTGAGGCGATCGAGGCGACTGCCTCCCTTATCTCAAGGATTTTCATTTAGAACTCCCCTTCTTGGGCGGCCGTCCGGTAAACCGGAGAAGCAAGGACGGAACAATCATATTGGTGAGGAACGAGCGGACAAACTGGAAACCGGCCACCAGCGCGGAGGCAACGCCCAGCGCCTTGGCCGAGGCAATCATCTCGCCCAGTCCCCCTGGCGCCGTGCCCAGCACCAGGACGGAGAGATCCGTTCCGGTCATCGCGGTCAGCAGCGGCGCCACGGCAAGCGCCATGAAGGCAATCAGCGCAAGTCCGCAGACCACGCCAGCCAGGGCGGCGCGCGGCATGCGGGCGAAATCGTCCCGCTTCAGGCGCGCCCCGAGGGAGAACCCGATCAGCACCTGGGCGGCGATCAGCAGCGGAACCGGCATCTGGGCGATCGGAAAACCGCCAAAGACGAAGAAGATGCCGACCAGCATCGGCATGATGATGTAGGGATTGAGCAGGCCAAGCCGATCAGACACAAGCGCAAAAGCCAGTCCCAGGCCAAAGCAGGCAAGAAGCGCGCCGACGCTGCCTCCATTGTCGACGGCGTCGGGTATTCCGGACCCGGATATGCCGAGAAACACCGGAACGCACAGCACCACCAGAATGACCCGGATCGTATGCACCACGGTGACCACTTCGGTCCGGGCGTTGACCTGCCTTGCCAGCGACGCCATCTCCGCCATGCCTGCGGGCAGCGAGGACAAGAGTGCCGTGGTCCGGTCAGTGCCGGCGATGTAGGCGAGCGGCCAGGCGAGCAGCAGCCCAAAGGCGTTGGCGGCGATGGCGGCAGCCACCATGGCCGGAAACAGGCCGCCCATCGTATCAAGAAGCGCCGGCGTGAGCACGCCCGCCGTGGCGGTACCGACCAGCAATTGTCCGGCGCGGCGCAGGTAGCGCGTCCTGCCCGACAGGCCTGCCGTGTTGCCATAGAGGGCAGCGCCCGCCATGGCGCCCAGGATCCAGCCCAGCGGCACGCCGGCCCAGGTGAACGCGGCGCCGAAAAGCGCCGAGACCAGCAGGCCGAGGGCAAGGGACAGGATCGGGTTCTTGATCATGCGAGATACGCACCGCCGTTCACATGCAGGGTCTCGCCGGTGATGTAGCGGCTTGCCGGACCGCAGAGGAAGGCGACGGCTTCGGCCACATCTTCCGGCGAGCCGCGGTGTCCAACCAGATTGGTGCGGGTGTCATGGTGCTTGGGCGCGTGGGCCGCGGCACCAAGCCGGGCCGTCTGGATCAGGCCCGGCGAGACGCAATTGATGGTGATCCCTAAGGGCGACAATTCGTGGGCCATGGCCTTGGTGAGCCCGACCAGGCCGGCCTTGGCGGTGATCACATGGGCGCGCTCAGTTGCCCCCGTATGGCCGGTCAGTCCGCCGATATTGACGACGGAGGCCATGTCGCTTGCCTTGAGATGGGGCAGTGCTGCCTGCGACACCAGAAACACCGCATCAAGCGCGATGCCCATGACCTTGCGCCAGTTCTCGTAGGTGAGCTCGGCAAAGGGCGCTTCGGGCCGGATGGCCGCATTGTTGATGACCATGTCCAACCGGCCGAACTGGCCAGCGGCATTGGCCACCACCGACCGCGCAATATCGGGGTTGGACAGGTCGCCGCTCAGCACATGGGCCTCGCCGCCTGCTGCCCGGACCGCCGCGGCGGTCTCCTCGCCCGCGGCGTGGTCCTGGCCGACATGGACGGCAATGTTTGCGCCGCGGCTCGCGAGCGCGACAGCGATGGCGCGGCCAATGTTGCGCGAGGCGCCGGTGACGAGCGCCACGCGGCCTTGAAGATCCTGATTGCTTGCCGATGTCATGTCTGTCCCAACTCCCTGATGATGGCGTCATTGCCTTCGCCGGCGGCGATGCGGTCGCAAAGGGCGAGCACCGCGTCCGGGACGGCATGGCCGCCAAAGCGCATATTGGCGCGAAACTTGTCGTCGATTTCCTGCCGGCTGAGCGGTTCGATCGCCCCGCCGCGCATATGGCCGCGCTCGGCCTCCTCAATCCGCCCATCCTCGTATTCGATGCGGACATGACCGGTGAATGCCGCCGGATACGGATTGCCGGGATCGATCTCGAAATCGACCTTGGCGGCAATCGCCAGCAGATCCGGATCGGTGACCGATTGATCGGTGAAATCGCCGAGGTCGGCATGGCCACGGACAAGCCCGAGCGCGACGCCATAGGGCACGGAGAACTTGGCAGCATAGGCGGTGGGCGGCTGTTGCTTGAGTTCAAGCGGCTCCCACAGCCGATGGACGATGCCTTCGGCGGTCTTGCAGACGATGCGCTTGATGCCGGAGGTGCTCACGGACCGCGCCTTCAGCGCCATGGCGCAATCGATATAGGGCTGGACCATGGTGCCACAGGGATAGGGCTTGAAGGTGATCAGGTCCATCACCCAGACCTTGCCCAGATCGGTAAACAATTTGTCCGTCAATGGCGTGATCGAGGGGGCAAATGCGGAAAAAGCGCCGTGGGTGCCTTCGAACACCTGGCGCGGTCCCTTGAAGCCGGCCTTCGCCATGCCATAGGCGCGAAGGGATGACTGGGCGGCCCAGCCAGGGTGCATCCTTTTCGTCCAGGTGCCATCACCCAGATACTCGATGATGCCGGACGCCATGCTGCCCGCGATACCGAGCGCATTGGCGGTGGTCTTCCTGTCGGCCTGGCAAGCCGCGCATATCCCGGCGGTTGCCGCGAAAGCGCCCAACACCGCGGTCGGATGAAAGCCTGCCTTGTGCACGGCTTTTGGCAAGGTCAACGCGAGCCGGCACAGCACCTCGACACCTACGGCAATCCCCAGCATCACACGCTCATTGCTCAGGCCATGCATCTGGCCCGCAGCCATCAGCGCGGGAACCAGAACAACTCCGGAATGAACCGGTCCACCTTCGAAGGTATCGTCAAAATCCTCCCCATGGGCCGCCGTCCCGTTGATCAAGGCGGCGCTTGATGGCGAGACCCGTTCCGCGTGGCCAATGATGATGTGATCACCCGGTTCGGCGGCCGCCTTGACGGCTCTGACATAGTCGGTGTCGCGGGCGGCGACGCAGAGGCCGACAACATCAACAAGGATATTGCGTGCGGTTGCGGAAGTGGTCGCCGAGACATCTTCAGTGGAGATCGTTTCGATCCACGCGGCAAGACGTTCCGAGACGCTTGCGCTGTCTTGTGGTGCAGTCTGGTTGGAATTCATTCCGAACCCTCCGAATATTTGGCTGATGGGCGATGGCGAACAGCATCGAGAATGCGTTTGCCAACGGAACCGGCGACAAACAGGAAGGCGACGACAAGCAGCGCCAGGGAGACTTTGTCGGTGAAAAAGATCGACATATCATCCCCCGACACCACCAGTGACCGGCGAAAGCTGCTCTCGACCAGATAGCCGAGCACAAGACCGAGAACGGCAGGCAGGAACGGAATGCGCAGCATGCGCATGAAGAAGCCGACCGTTCCCGCAACCAGCATGATCGCGAGATCAAACAGCGAGGCGTGAATGGAGTAGATGCCCGACAGGATCAAGGCGAATATGAAGGCACTGAGGTAGGGCCGCGGGCGATTGACCAGCCAGATGCAGACCGGCAGCATCAACATGCCGATCGCCAGCAGGCTGAGCGCCGCAATGAACAGCCCTGCATAAAGCCCGTAGACCACGTCCGCGGAACGGGTGAACAGCATCGGACCCGGCACCAGACCATGGATGAGAAAGCCTCCGAGCAGGATGGCGGTCGAGTTTGAACCCGGAATGCCGAAGGAGAGAAGCGGCACAAGCGCGGTCTCGGCCACGGCATTGTTGGCGGTTTCCGGCGCCGCTATGCCTTCGGGAGAGCCCTTGCCGAATTCATCCTTGTGACGCGACCAGCGCCGCGCTTCATTGTAGGACATGAACGACGCGATGGTGCCGCCTGCTCCGGGCATTACCCCTTCAAATGTTCCGATCGACGCTCCGATTGCCTGCGGGAACGCCAACCGCTTTGCGAGCTTGCGGCCGGGGAATTCCATACGCGGACGCGACAAAACCTTGATGCCCTCGCTGCGGTCGGACGCCTGAACCAGGAGTTCGCTCATGGCAAACATGCCGACCATGATCAGCACCGGCGCAATGCCGGTCAGCAGGTCCGAACTGCCAAAGGTGAAGCGGTTCGAGCCGGTTACGGGATCGGTCCCGATCGTGGCGATCATCAACCCCAGAAGTGCGGCGACAAACCCCTTGAGCAGCGATTCACCCGACAATGTCGCAATCACGCTCAATCCCAAGATGCCAAGGGCGAAATAGGCGGGCGGGGTGAAAGCAAGAGCCACCGAAGCCAGCGGCTTGGAGAGCAGCATGAGCATCATCAGGCCGAACAGGCTGCCCAGAACTCCCGAATAGAGCGAGATCCCGAGCGCCAGGCCCGCCTTGCCCTGCTTGTTCATCTCATAGCCGTCGATGACTGTGGCAGCGGCGGCATTGGTGCCGGGCGTGCGGATGAGGATGGCGGGGATGGATCCGCCATATTCAGCCCCGACATAGGTGGAAGCCAACAGCACAATCGCCCCCGTCGGCTCCATCGTGTAGGTGAAGGGGAGCAGCAGTGCCATGGCAATCGATGGCGAAATGCCAGGCATGGCGCCACCGAGAATCCCCCAGGCGACACCAGCGGCGGCGGCCAGAAACAAGTAGGGATCACCGAGGTGAACGGCGGTTTGGTAGAGGATTTCCATTGGCTCAATCCAGTTGGCCGGACCCCGCAAGGGATTCCGTGCAGGAACGCTGCAATTTAAAGAAAAGCGAACAACCCCATGGGCATGGAAACACCCAGCACGAGAACGAACACCGCCCATAGAAAAGCGGCGCCGCCAATTCCGATGGCTGCGATGTGAAGTCCGGGACGTGCGCCCTGATAAAGCGCGACAGCAGCGAGCAACAAGGCGATGGCCAGCGGATAGCCGAGCGTGCTGACGCCGGCGATATAGCAAATCCCAATCGCCAGCAGGCCGCCAGCCCAGACAATGCGCCGGCCCTGACCCTTCCATTCCAGCTTCAGATCGAGAGCCGTGCCTGACCTGATCTGTTTGATGAGGGCGCCAGCGGCGATCAACAGGCCGAGCGTCAACAGCAACCAGCCATAAGTTCTGGGCAAACCTCCGGGCCCGACCGAGTCGTCAAGCGCACTGGTCCTGAGTTGGTAGGCAAAGACCAGGTAGACAGCGCCAATCAAGACGGCAGCCAGACCGCTGACAAAATCGCGACTGAGCATGGTGTGTCCTTTGCATCCGAGTGGTGGTGGCTGGCGTCCGGGATAAAATGACCTCCAGAGGTCACGTGAACGCGACTGAGGTCATACAAGCCTGTGCATGGCAGAACAGGTACGAGAAGCCGGGACCGCGCCTCGTCAGCGCGGCCCAGATCATGTTGCAGCGGCTATTGGATCACGCCGGTTTCGCGCAGAAAGGTCTCGGTCTCATTGGCAAAGTCGTCAATGAACTGGCCGTATTCCGTGTGGGACATGTAATTGGCCCTGAGATTGTTGGCCTCATAGGCTTTCTTGTAGTCGGGCGAAGCCAGGACCGCCTGGGTGGCCTTCTCCCATGCCGCGATCACGTCCGCCGGCAAGCCTTTTGGCCCGGCGATGCCGCGGAACTTCCGCACCACCACGCCGTAGCCGAGTTCTTCGACGGTCGGCAGATCCGGATAGTTGTCGAGGCGTGTATCGGAGAAAGTCGCGAGCAGGCGGACTTCGCCAGCTTCGAGCTGGGATTGAATTTCCTGAACCTCACCAACGCCAATCTGAAGCGTACCATTGAGCACGTTTATCATCAGATCGCCGCCGCCCTCATGGGAGACGATGCCCGCATCGACGCCGGTTGCAGCCTTGAGCTGTTCAAGAGCCTGGCGCTCCAGCGAGGCGGGGTTTGCCGCGCCCCAGCGGCCTCGGCTTTCGCGCGACTCCTTGATGACGTCTTCAAGCGTCTGATAGGCGCTGCCGGTGGCGGTGTAGATCACTTCAGGGTCGATGAAGAAATTCACCAGCGGCTCGAGATCGGTATATTTGAACTCCGGTTCGGAGAGCAGCGATGTGTAGATGAAGGTCGGCGTGGTCGCATAAAAACGCGAGCCATCCGCAGGCGCCTGGGCGAGATCGGCCATGGCCTTGGCGCCGGAGCCGCCACTCACGTTTTCGACAACAACATTCACACCCAGTTCGGGTGCCAGGTATTTCGACATTTCGCGCAGGAACACATCACTGCCGCCACCGGGGCTAGAATGCGTGACCAAGGTTACGGTGGGCACCGGATAATCCGCGGCGGCTGCCGGAAAAACCGACATTGCTGTTGCAGCCAATGTGGCTGCAATGAAGTGCTGAAAACGCATTTGGTTTCCTCCCGAGAAACTATGAAACTGACAAGACAGAGCTTGATTGCCCGGCCCTGCGGAGGGTGAATGTATTTCTGTCGATTGTCAACAATTTGGTCGAATATCCTTTTCAGACGACCAATGTGTCGCGAAAGGCGTCCTCGTTCAACGTCAACCCAAGCCCTGGACGGTCAGGGATAACCAACCAGCCATTCTGGGGCTTGGGCGCATCGGTAAACAGGGTTTCTCCGACTGCGACCATGCCGAGATGCCATTCCGCTATCCAACCGTTCATCATGCCCGCCAGAAGATGCATGTTGAACAAGGGCCAGCCGCCGCCATTGGCAATCGGCATGTTGTAGGTCTGGGCGAGATGCGCGATCTTCCGCGCCTCGGTGAAGCCGCCGCAATAGGTCACGTTCGGCTGGAGAATATCCACCGACTGATGCTCGATGAACTCCCGGTGCCGCCAGCGGTGCCCTTCCATCTGCCCTGCAGCAATCGGAATCCGGGTAGACCGGCGCAGGTCGCCCAGCGCACGGGCATCATTCTGCGTTACCGGTTCTTCAAACCAGGTGATGCGGCAATCCTCGATTTCGCGGCAGAGATAGCTGGCCTCGACCGGATTGAAGAGATAGTTGGCGTCGATCATGATGTCGATGTCAGGGCCGACAGCGTCGCGAATTGCCTTGATTCGCCGGGCATCCTCACGCCAGCCGCCCTTGTCGACAGCCACAACGGATTTCAATGCGGTAAACCCGTTGGCGACATGAAGTCGGGCCGCATCGGCCAGCTGATCGATGTCATATTGCGGAAAACCGAAGGTCACATAGGCCGGAATCCGGTCGCGGGCATTGCCCAGCATGGCGGCGACGCTGCGGCCGGACTGCTTGCCCGCAATGTCCCAAAGCGCGATATCCAGGCACGACAACGCCATCGATATTGTCCCCGACATGGCGCGCGGATTGAGCTTCTGCCAGATCTGCTGATGGATCTTTTCAACGTCACGCACGTCCATGCCCTTGACCACCGGCAGGATGTGTTCGTGCAGCGCCACGATCACCGATCTGGCGAGAAAATGGCCGGTCAGCCCGAAGCCGATTGTGCCGTCCTCAGTTTCGACCTGGCAGAAGACAAAGTGTGTCTGCTCGGCTCTGCCATAGCCTTCGACGCGGCCCTCCAGCAGCGGAATGGTTATGGAAAATTTGTGCAGGCTGGCGCGAATGTCCTTGATGATCACGATCGGTCTCCCTCAAATATCGCCATGGCGGGGCAAATTTTCCGCTCCGCAATTGTGTAGCAGCCTTTTGTATTGTAAACAATTTACAATATGGAGAAATCATCATGTCATCAGTTGCACCGCCGCCGCTCAAGACCTCCGCCACCCTGATGGAAGGGTTTCGGCGACAAACCGTGAAGACAAGGGGCGCAGAGATTCAGGTCGCCATCGCCGGCGAAGGCCCCCCGCTTCTGCTCATCCACGGCAATCCGCTGACCCTTGTGAGCTGGCACAAGGTCGCGCCTTCGCTGGCGCAAGGATTCACTGTCATCGCCATGGACCTGCGCGGATATGGCGACAGTTCCAAGCCAGATGGACAACCCGACCATTCTGCCTACACCTTCCGGGCGATGGGTGAGGACGCCTTCGATGTCATGGATCATTTCGGCTTTGAGAAATTCGCGGTAGCGGGTCATGACCGGGGCGCAAGGGTCGGGTTCCGGATGGCGCTCGACCAGCCGCAGCGCGTCACCCACCTTGCGGCTCTCGATATCGTGCCGACCCACACGGTGTTGACCAATGTGACCATGGGCTGGGGGCTCGAAAGCTATCACTGGTTCTTCATGGCGCAGAAGGCGCCGTTTCCCGAGCGGCTGATTGGCGCCGATCTCGACTATTACATCCATTACAAGCTCAACAAGAAGGGGGTTGGATTGGAAATCTTCACGCCCGAAGCCATGGCCGAATATGTCCGCTGCACCACCCATGAGCAGATCCATGCCGTCTGCGAGGACTACCGGGCGACGGTGACGCTGGATCTCAAGATGGACAAGGCCGATTTCGGAAAGCGGCGGATCACGTGTCCGGTGCTTGTGCTGTGGGGGTCCAACAGTCATTGCGGCCGCCATTTCAATCCGGTGCAGGCATGGGGGGAATGGGCCGATCATCTCCAGGGATGTGCAATCCCTACCGGGCACTATCCGGCGGAACACAGGCCGGACCTGGTTTATCAGGCATTCTGGTCCTTCTTTCATGACGACCCGGTAGTGTTGCCGGAACCAGGCGGCGACGCATGACTTCGCTTGGCGTCAAGGACGCACGCACACGGGTTCATGGCGGACAGGAAATTGCATTCCTCGATATTCGCGAGGCCGGTCAGTTTGCCGAAGGCCATCCGCTGTTTGCCACACCCCTGCCCTTCAGCCAGTTGGAACAGCGGATCGGCGCCTTGGCGCCGCGGCTGACAGTGCCGCTGCTGCTCATCGACAATGGCGACGGCGTCGCGCAACGGGCCCATCGCCGCCTGAGGGAAATCGGATACACGGACATCCGCTGGATCGAGGGAGGCATGCCGGCCTGGGAGAAGGCCGGCTACCCTGTCTACAAGGGTGTCAATGTTCCCTCCAAGACGCTGGGCGAGATGGCCGAGCACATCTGGCGGCCGAAAATGATGACGGCGGATGAGCTTGCACAGGCGATTGCTGAAGGCCGGGCTCCCGCGTTTTTCGATGCGCGTCCGGCTGCCGAATACGCCAAGATGCGGGTGCCGGGCTCTGTCTGCCTGCCCAATGGCGAATTGGCCCACCGGATATCCACGCTTGGCGACGCGCCGCAGGTCCTTATTACCTGTGCGGGCCGGACTCGTGGAATCACCGGTGCAATCGGACTGATGCTCACAGGCATTGACGGCTCGGTCGCGGCACTGGAAAACGGCACGCAGGGATGGGCCCTGTCAGGCCGCGATCTCGAGCGGGACAACCGGCCAGGCCCATTTCCCGCGCTGGATGCGGCCGGACTTGCCGCATCAAGAAAACGGGCGGAGGCGCTGATTGAGCGCTTCTCGCTGCAAGAAGCAAATTGCGTTGACGTCAAGCGGATGATGGGCGAGCTCGATCGAACCACTTACGTGTTCGATGTTCGCTCCCCGGATGAAGCACGAGGCGATCCCCTCGCTGTTGCCAACCATGCGGCTTCTGGACAATTGGTGCAGGCAACCGATCAATGGGTCAGCGTCCGCAATTCGCGGCTCATCCTGTGTTGCGACACCGGTCTGCGTGCAGCGCTTGCAGCATTCTGGCTCGGCCAGTTGGGTTATGAGGTGCTTGTCGTCCGTATCGATGACGCTTTGCGCGATCTGCCGGAACGTCCCGCAGTCGGCTCCCCGGCAATTCCCCAGACAGCAACCGTAAGCGCTGCTGAGCTGCTGGCGATGCCCAACGCAACCCTCCTTGACATGCGGCCGTCACCTGATTTTCGTGCATCCCATGTAAAGGGAGCCATCTGGACGACCAGACCGGGCCTGCCAGAGACGCTGGCGCGGAGCGGCGGCGGACCGGTTGTGATCCTGGCTGACTCCGGGGACCGGGCACGAATTTTCGCGCGGGACGCTGCGGAACTTGGTTTTGCCAATAGCTTCGCACTCAGTGATGGCCACGCGGCGCTGGTCAATGCCGGCGCTGAGGTGGATGTGGATTCCCCTCACCCGGAGCCGTCCGAGGCGATCGATTTCCCCTGGTTCGTGCATGACAGGCATGACGGTAACCTGGACGCTTCCCGGCGTTATCTGGCCTGGGAAACCGGATTGATCGATCAATTGGACGATGTCGAGCGAGCGGAATACCGGCTGGTGCGTCCCTAATGCAACGGGCCGGCAGCGCCCTCTCCTGGTGACTGCCGGCCCATGATCGCTTGATCGGTTTGCTTCGAAGTCTAGCTCGACGACCCTGTGGACAAGAACGCCTCTTTCGCCCGGCGGCGCTTCGAGACAATTTGCAGCAGGATGGAGCCGATCATCAGCGCGAAGATCACCAGCGCCCACGGCCGCTCCAGGCCATAGCCGATAAAATCGCCGCCGCTGATCTGGTTTGTCCTCAGCAGATTTCCCTCCAGCAAGCCGCCGAGCAACAGGCCGACGACGGCTGCCGCGACCGGATAGCCGTAGCGCACCATCCCCCAGCCGAGCACCGAGAACACCCAGAGCGTGATCGGGCCTGCGGAACTGCCTTCGATGGCATAGGCGCCGAAGGTCGAGACCACGAGCACGCTCGGGATCAGGAAGCGCAACGGAACCCTGACGACATAGCCCGCCACGTAGACGAAGCCGAGACCAACGAAGAACAGCAGGATTGCCTGTGCGAAGTTGGAGAACATGATGGCGTAGACGATGTCCTTGTTGTGGGCGATGAAGCTTGGTCCGCCGACGATATTGTGCATCGCGAACGCCGCGAGCAGGATCGCCGTCGCGCCGCCGCCGGGAATGCCGAGCGCCAGCATCGTTGCCATGGCGCCGCCTTCGGAGGAGGAGTTTGCGGCCTCGGCCGCGATCACGCCCTTCGGGTTGCCTTCACCGAAAGTGTCTCCGTCGGGCGCGTTGCGTTTCGTCTCGGAATAGGAAAGCAGGTTGGAAATTGAGGATCCCACGCCGGGTATGGCGCCAATGATGACGCCGATCAGCGACCCGCGGAAGATGATCGTTGGGTAGCGAAAGCACTGCCGGACGCCGCCCAGGATCTTGGCGAAGCTGATCTTGCGGGAGCTCTCATCCTCGATCAGGTATGTCGTGTTGATGAGACCGATCAACTGGCTGGCAGCAAGCAGACCCATCATCGCAGGGATCTGGGGCACGCCATCAAGAAGCCACGGAATGCCAACCGTCCCCCGGACGAAACCAGCCGTGTTCATGCCTATGGTTCCCAGCAATACGCCGAAAGTGCCTGCCAGGATGCCGCGGCTGATATGCGCGCCGGCAAGCGAACCGAGCAGCAGCATGCCCCAGACAGCCACCGCAAACATTTCCAGCGGCCCGAGCTTCAGGACGACGCCCGAAATCGGGACGATCAGCACGAAGAGCATGGCGTAGCTTGCGAGGCAGCCAATGACCGAGGAGGCAAGCGCGATGCCCAGCGCCTCGCTGTGTAGCCCCTTGCGCGCCATCGGATAGCCGTCGAAGGTGGTGGCCACGGCCGACGACGTGCCGGGAATTCCCATAAGAACCGCAGGAACGGAACCACCGAAGCCGGCGCCCGTGTAGATAGCGGTCAGGAAGATGATGGCCGGCAGAAAATCCATGTAGAGCGTTGCCGGCAGGGCAAACGCCATGGCCATGGTGATCGATATGCCCGGCATCGCGCCGAAGACCAGCCCGATCAACAGACCGGGAAGCAGATAGAGCCAGGCATTGCCGTCGGAGGACAGCAATGTGAAGGCACCGTATACAGAATCCAGCTCGATCACGGCGCCACACTCAAAGGATTGTCAGAGGGAAAGGGAAAGGCGTGATTGTTCCATATCCGTAGATCAGGAACACGGTGAAGAGCGCGCTGAACAGGATGATGACCCACCAGCGCTTTTCCCCGCAGACCGCAAGCCCGATGACCATGAAGGCGAATGTGGCAACGTCGAAGCCCACCACTTCCAGCGAAAAGGCCAGACCCGCGAGTGCGGCGATCAGGATGAAGATACGAAAAAGGTCGCCCCGCGTCTCTACCTTGGTTTCCACCTCCTCCTTGGTTTCCACCTCCTCGGTCGCCTCGACTCGCGGAAAGATGCTCGGAAGGATGAAAGCCGCAAGCACCAGCGCGAGGATCGCGGCCGGCTGAACGAGCAGGAGGTTGTTGGTGCGCAACGAAACGCCGCGCGCATCCAAGAGATAGGCGACGACGACCCCGACGATCACGGTCAGGAGAATCAAATGACCCCAGACGACCGTCCGGCCTGATCTATTGCTCATAGGCGTACTCTCCATCGTCCGGGGGGAGTGTCGGCGTTGACCGTCACTCCCCGCACACGTTTTGCGACGACTAGTTGCCCTTCAGCAGATCGATATACTGCTCCATCACCTTCGCGGTGCGAGCCAGCATCTGGTTCGACTCTTCGGGACCATACCAGTCGGTGGCGAGCTGCTGGTTCTTCAGCCCCTCGATCGCGGCCGGGTCCTTCGAGGCGGCTTCAATGGCGCTCACGAGTGTCTGAAAGACCTCCGGGTTCGACGTTTGCATGGAGCCATGCAGACCCCAGCCGCGCTGGGAACCGACCACAAAATCGGCGTCGGCGCCGAGAACGTCGGTCACGATCGCGCCGTCCCAATTGTCGCGCTTGCGGGTGTCGAAGGTCATCAGCGGACGGATCTGCTCCGCCAGCGGCAGGAAGCCTTCGCCACCGACGAGACCGACGTCGACCACGCCGCCCGCGACCGCGTTGCGTGCAGGTCCGCCGCCGTCATAAGTCACGACGCGAACAGCGTTTGTATCGATCTCGTTGGCCGCGCACAGGATGCTGAAGTTAACCAGGTCGGCCGACGCCGGCTGGAGACCGACGGAAAGGCTGCCCGGATCGGCCTTGAGTCGGGAAATGACGTCATCCACCGTCTGGATGTCGGACCCGGCGCTGGTCGCCATCAGGGTATAGTCCTGCGACGGCAGGTTGACCATGTAGAAGTCTTCCAGCTTGAAGGCAGCATCCTGGGTCAGAATGTTAAGCGGAAGATAGGGTGCGGCCGAGGTGCAAAGAAGGGTGTAGCCGTCGTCCGGCTGCTGCAGGAAGAACGTGTGGCCGAGCAGCGCGCCAGCGCCGCCCCGATTGATGATTGTCAGCGGCTGACCGAGCTTCTCCTGCAGGAACGGGGCAAAGGCCCGGGCCAGACGGTCATTGTAGCCGCCGGTGTCAAATGGAACGACGATATTGATCGGACGATCCGGATAGGCGCCCTGGGCGCGCAGGATCGCCGGCATCGCGAACGATGCCGCAAGTCCGCCAGACGCGACCTTGAGGATTGTACGGCGTGTAAGTGTCTTGCTCATGAATTCCTCCACTGCGGGGCATAATGCGAAATTTCCCCTGCGACGCAATGCGTCGCTGTCTCTCCCCGACTGTCCGCAGGGTAGGTTCGTGAAATCCAATTGTCAACAATAATGAGATTTTTGGGATATAATTGATAAGCTTGAGACAGATGAACACACGGAAACAAGGGTATCAAAGGCACCGAGATTTGTGATTTATGACATGTTTTACAACATGTTATGTTGATATTCGCGCCCACGTGATGTGATTTGGCAATCCGATCTGAATATCAAAAGTTGTTGACAATTGGCAGATAAGGTCGTTCAAGGGGGCAAGCGAGACTGGACGAGTTCACGCGCATCGTCGTCCAGCCAAATGAAATTACGGGAGACACCAAACATGAGCAGTTCAGCAGCAGACCGGGCAATTGGTTCCAACAACGATTTGGGTTTGAGCCAGGAAGTCGCCAATTTTGTTGTCGGCGCTGCCATCAGCGACTTGCCTGCCATCGTGATCGAGAACGGCAAGAAATCGATCCTCGACGGGCTTGGCCTGGCGCTTTCCGGTTCGGTGGCTCAATCGGGCGAGTATGTCCGCACGCATCTTGCCGATATCGGACACCCTGAGGGTGCGGCAACCGTGATCGGCTCCGCTCTGATGATGCCGCCCCGCTTTGCCGCCTTCGCCAACGGGGTCGGAATTCATGCCGATGATTATGACGATACCCAGCTCGCAGTGGCGCGGGATCGCGTCTATGGCCTTCTCACGCACCCCACCGCACCCGCCCTGCCCGCAGCACTCGCCCTTGGCGAGGCGCACAAAAGCACGGGCGCCGAGGTGATGCTCGCCTACCATCTGGGCGTTGAAGTCGAATGCAAGATCGCCGAGGCGATCAACCCCAGGCACTACCAGACAGGCTTTCATGCGACCGCGACATGCGGCACGTTTGCCGCGGCATCCGCAGCGGGACGCCTGATGGGCCTGAACAATGAGCAAATGGCGCGCGCGCTCTCGATCGCCGGCAGCCAGTCGGCCGGCCTGCGCGAGAATTTCGGCACCATGACCAAGCCCTTCCATGCCGGGCGCTCTTCCGAAAGCGGCGTTGTTGCGGCGCAGTTTGCCTCCTACGGCTGGACGGCGACCGACAAGATCCTCGAGGCCCCGCGCGGATTCTTCTCAGCGGCTGGCGGCGGATACGATGCCACTGCCATCCACGGAAAGTTTGGCGCCCCATGGACCTTCGAGACGCCAGGTGTTTCGATCAAGCCACATCCATCGGGATCTTTGACCCATCCCGGAATGACCGAGATGATGCGGCTGATCCATGAACATGACATCAAGGCGGAGGACGTGGTCTCGGTCCGGGTCGGCACCAATTCGAACATGCCCAATGCCCTGATCCATCATCGTCCGACCAATGAGCTGCAGGCCAAGTTCTCGATGGAGTTCTGCATGGCGATCCTTCTGATTGAACGCCGCGCCGGCCTGCCCGAGTTTCTCGACGAAACCGTCCTGCGTCCCGACGTCAAGGCGATGATCGAAAAGGTGGATTTCTGCATTGACGACCGCGCGGAAGCCGCAGGCTATCACCTTATGACCACCTATATCGACATCAAGCTCAAGGATGGCAGCACGATCAGCGGCATGGCCGACTTCGGCAAGGGCAGCCCGGCCAACCCGATGTCCTATCAGGAAGTGTCCGGCAAGTTCCTGGAGAATGCCGAGTTTGCCCGCTGGGACATGGGCAAAGCCGGAACCGTGGTCGACATGGTGGCCGATTTCGAGAACCTGAAATCCATTGAGGCATTGATGTCTCTGCTCAGAACCGCCTGAGCGACAGAACCCAGAGGCACCGTGACAATGGCACCGCAACCGGAGGATAAGGCTGAGAAGGGGAAACAAGCGTCACGCATGTCGCCGCGCAGCCTTGCCCTGCTCTGCCTGACCTATGTCCTTGCCAGCGTCGCGGGGTATCTTGCGACGCTGGTCGGGATGCCGTTGCCATGGATGCTCGGTCCATTCTTTCTTCTGGCTGCGGCATCCGTTCTTGGCTACGTGTCGCCGATCATTCCGATGGGCAGGGAACTGGGCCAGGTGGCGATCGGCCTTGCTGTGGGCATGCGCTTCACGCCTGCGGTGCTGCTGGCGACTGCCACTCTTGTGCCGCACATGATGATTTCGACGCTTTACGTGATCGCCTACACATTCCTTGCCGCATTCCTGATCAAGCCGCTCGCGCGGATCGACAATGTCTCTGCCTTTTTCGCGACCGCTGCGGGCGGCGTTGCCGACATGGCGTCGGTGTCGCGTGAATATGGCGGCGACCCCGGCTCGGTGGCGATCGTTCACGCCATGCGGGTGGCGCTCGTGGTGGCGGTCGTTCCCTTTCTCGTCTTCTTTCTTGGCGAACATGGAAGCATGCCTGCGGAAACCGCTGCCGGGCCGGTCAATTATCTGACGCTGGCGCTCGCGCTGGTGCTTGCCTATCTGGTCGCAGTCGCGCTCAAGCCCACGCCCTTGCCCAATCCATGGCTTGTCGGGCCTATCCTTACCGGCATGGTTCTGGGGGTAAGCGAGATCCTGGTCGTCCAGGTGCCGCCCCTTCTGATCATTGTGGCCCAGATCATGCTGGGAACCTGGCTCGGATGCCAGTTCAAGCGAAGCCTGCTGGTGCGCCTGCCGCGCGTGACGTTTTCGGCGATGGCTGCGGCGCTGTTCATGATTTTGTGCGCCGCGCTCGGCGCCGTGGTGCTGTCCTATTTTGGCGACCTGCCCTACGCGACCAGCTTTCTCGCGCTCGCTCCCGCGGCGGTCACCGAAATGGTGCTGACCGCCAAGGTGATGAACCTTGATGCGGAAATCGTCACCGCATTTCACGTCATGCGAATCGCCTTGGTCTCCTCCACGGTTCTCCTGGTCTTCAAACTCTACATGCGCATGAAAGGATCACACAGTGGATCTGGGATATAGAGAGCGCCGCACCCTGATCGTCGGGGGCAGCTACGGCATCGGCAAGGCATCAGCCCAGCTGATGGCCAATGAGGGTGCACACGTCATTGTCGCCTCCCGCAGCAAGGAAAATCTCGATGTCGCCGTCGCGGAGATTGCCGAAACCGCCACGAAAAAACCGTCGAGCCTCGTCTGCGACGTGACGCAGCAGGGCTCGGGCAAGGTGCTTGCCGATGCTGTGGACCAACAATGGGCTGGCGAACTGGATGTCCTGGTCACGGCCGTCGGCGGCAGCATCCGCTCGGCCTTTGCGGACCTTGCCGATGAAGACTGGGTGGAAAACTACAACTTCAACATTCTGTCGACGGTTCGCGCAATCAGGGCATTGCTGCCAGCACTGGAAAAAGGCCGCAATCCGGCGATTGTCACCCTTGGTGCTGCGGCATCGAAAATGCCCTACCAGCACCAGATCGTCTCCAATGTGCACAAGGCAGGATTGCTGGGCCTGACTAAGACATTGGCGGCTGAACTCGCCGATCGCAACATCCGGATCAATTGCGTGGCGCCCGGCCGGACACTGACTCCGCTCTGGACCAATCGCGCCGACAAAATGGCCGCGGAACAGGGCCGAACCCGCTCGGAAATCCTCGAAGATTTCTCCAAGGACATTCCGCTCGGCCGCTTCGGAAAACCGGAAGAAGTGGCTGCCATGGTCGTCTGGCTCGCGTCTCCGCTTGCAAGCTATGTGACCGGCCAGGCGGTTAATGTTGATGGCGGCATTGCCCGCGGATTGCTTTAGGAAAGGACTATCAATGTCGTCTCATACACATATCGCCACCAATGCCGAGGTTCCCGCGGTCACCAGACAGCTGGTAGACTGGATTGTCGACATCAAGGGAAGCGACATCCCTGCGGACGTTCGCCGGGAAGGCCTGCGCACATTCGTCAACTGGGTCGGGTGTGCGGTCGGAGGTGCGCGTCATGAAACGATTGACCGGGCGCTCGCCGCAGTGACGCCGTTCTCAGGCAAGGCCACGTCTACTGTCCTTGGCCGGCCCGAGCGGCTCGACGCGCTGCATGCCGCACTTCTGAACGGCATCACCTCGCATGTGCTTGACTATGACGACACCCATCTCAAGACCATCATCCATCCGGCGGGCCCGGTGGCCTCGGCGCTCCTCTCGCTCGCCGAACTCCGCCCGATGTCAGGGGAGGATTTCCTCACCGCGCTCATCGTCGGCATTGAAGTCGAATGCCGGATCGGCAACGCGGTCTATCCCAACCATTATGATCGCGGCTGGCACATCACCGGCACCGCAGGGGTGTTTGGCGCGGCAGCCGCCACCGGCAAGGCCATCGGCCTTTCCAGGCAGCAGATGCGCTGGGCGTTCGGAATTGCCGCAACCCAATCCTCGGGCTTGCGCGAAATGTTTGGAACGATGACCAAGAGCTTTCATCCGGGCCGCGCCGCACAGAACGGGTTGTTCTCAGCCTTGCTCGCCGAAGCGAATTTCGACAGTTCCGAGCGCGCCATCGAAGCCCCGCGCGGTTTCGCCAATGTGACATCGACAAAGCAGGACTATTCCGAGATACTCGACGATCTCGGCACCCGGTGGGAATCTGCGCTCAACAGCTACAAGCCGTTTGCCTGCGGCATCGTCATTCACCCAACCATCGATGGCTGCCAGCAGATCCGCAGCGAGATCGGCGATCGGGTCAACGCGATCAAGTCCGTTCATCTGACGACCCATCCGCTGGTTCTCGAACTCACCGGCAAGAAGACCCCGCGCACCGGCCTTGAAGGCAAGTTCAGCGTCTTCCATTCGGCAGCTGCGGCGCTGCTCAAGGGTGATGGCGCGCCAACGGCCTTCACCGATGAACTGGTCAATCTGCCCGAAATAATCTCGCTCAGGGACCGGATTTCGGCCACCTCCGATCCGGACTGCCATGAAGCATCCGTAACGATCGACGTGACTTTCGAGGATGGCTCGACCCTGACCAAACACATCGAGCGCGCGCTGGGCTCGAAAGATGTGCCGCTGACCGACGAGCAGATCGATACAAAGTTCATCACCCAGTCATCACTTGTGATCGGGGAGCAAGCGACCAGGGCGCTGCTCGCCATTTCCTGGGATCTCGAATCTCTTTCCAGCGTCGCCGAGGTCGCCCGCATCTCCGTCGGCGGCTCAAAAGCAAACGCGAAGGCAGTCTGATCATGGCATCCACGGCAACCAAGTCCCATCTCAAGTTGGGCATCCTCGAAGGCGATGATATCGGCCACGAGATTGTTCCGGCGTCGGTCCGGATCGCCAAGGCCGCCGCTGCAGCCACCGGTCTGGAAATCGATTGGGTGGATGTCCCCATCGGCCGCCGTGCGCTCGATGAACTCGGCCACACCATGCCGGAGGGGACGCTCGAAACACTGGGCGGGCTGGATGGCTGGATCCTCGGGCCGATCGGGCACCGGGAATACCCCAAGGTGCCTGAAGCGATCAATCCGCACCCGATCCTGCGCAAGCGGTTCGACCTGTTTGCCAATGTGCGGCCGACGCGGTCCTTCCCGGACATCGGCTGCCTGCACGACGATATCGACATGGTGATCGTGCGCGAAAACAATGAGGGCTTCCAGCCCGACCGCAACGTGGTGATGGGATCGGGGGAATTCCGGCCGACCCACGACGTGACGATTTCCGTCCGCGTGATCACCGTGGAGGGATCTTCCAAGGTGGCGCGCGCTGCTTTTGAGATCGCGCGATCCCGCAAGAAACGGTTGACGCTCGTCCACAAGAACACGGTCTACAAGCTCGGCTGCGGCATGTTTGTCGACAGCTGCTATGAGGTCGCCAAGGATTTTCCGGATGTGACCGTCGACGAAGTGATCGTCGACACGATGGCGATGCGGCTGGTGCGCGATCCGCAAAGCTTCGACACGATCGTCACCACCAACATGTTCGGCGACATCCTGACCGATGAGGCTGCCGGTCTGGTTGGCGGCCTCGGCATGGCGCCCGGACTGTGCATCGGCCGCGGCTCGATTGCCATGGCGCAGGCAACCCACGGATCCGCTCCCGACATTACCGGCAAGAACATTGCGAACCCTTTTGCCATGATCGAATCAACCCGCATGTTGCTTGACTGGCTGGGGAGGCGTCACGGCCTTGATGCGGCGATTGAAGCATCGGAGTTGATGAAAAAAGGCATAGACGCAGCGATTTCCAATCCGGCCACCCGCACCCCGGATATCCGCGGAACTGCGAGCCAATCGCAAATGATCGACGGGATCCTCGCGGGCATGGGTGCCACCGATGCGTAGGCACCGAATCGCGGCCATCGGTGGCGACGGCGTCGGTCCGGAAGTCATTTCCGCGGGCCTCGAGGTGATCACGGCGCTGTCCGCCAAACTAGGTGATTTCCAGATCGAGGCGCAGAGTTTTGACTGGGGATCGGAGCTTTACCGCAACACCGGAGTGATGATGCCCGCGGACGGCGCCGACAGGTTGCGTGGGTTCGACGCGATCTTCTTCGGCGCCGTCGGCGCCCCTGACATCGCTGACCACATCACGCTATGGGAATTGCGGCTGGCTATCTGCCAGGGACTGGACCAATACGCCAATGTACGGCCGACAAAACTTCTGCCCGGCATGCGCGGCCCATTGATGCCGGAACTGGGCGCACAGATTGACTGGGTCATCGTTCGCGAGAACTCCGAAGGTGAATATGCCGGCGTTGGCGGCAGGGCACATGCGGCATTGTCGCTTGAACTGGCAATGGATGTCTCGGTATTCACGCGTGCAGGTATTGAGCGGATTGCGCGATATGCCTGCGAACTGGCGATGAAGCGTCCGCGAAAGCGGCTGACCGTGGTGACGAAATCGAATGCGCAACGGCATGGCATGGTGCTGTGGGATCAGGTCTGCCGCGAGGTGCTGATCGATTACCCCGAGCTTGAGACCGACTTCATGCTGGTTGACGCCATGGCCGCCAAGATGGTGACCAGCCCCGGGACCTATGACACGATCCTCGCGACAAATCTGCATGCCGACATCCTATCCGACCTTGCGTCCGCGTTGACCGGCAGCCTGGGCAATGGCGCGACGGCCAATCTCAATCCTTCGGGCGATGCGCCGTCGATGTTTGAACCGATCCATGGTTCCGCATTCGACATCACCGGCAAGGGAATCGCCAACCCCATCGGCGCATTCTGGACAGCCGCCATGATGCTGGACCATCTGGGAGAGAGGCAGGCCGCAGATGTCCTGATGGAGGCAATCGGATCGGTCTGCCAGTCCGGACCCCATACGCCCGATATGGGCGGACAAGCCAGTACGGCTGCCGTGACTCAGGCCGTCATCCAGGCGATCTCAGAATTGGGGATGGGCTAGATATTGGGCTTTATAGATTAGTGTAAATTGTTTACATAGCGCGCATGGATAGTTCGATGGACAACAGTACATCAAGTCAAACAGCGCAAAACGATTTGCAGGTTCTGCGCACGTCGTCCCTGACAGGCGCGCTCGTGCGTGAGTTGGAGCACCTTATTCTGACCGGGGAACTCAAACCCGGCGAGCGCCTCAACGAAATCCAGCTGTCGGCACGATTTGGCACCAGCCGCGGCCCCCTCCGCGAAGCCACCCGCACACTTGAGGCCAAGGGCCTTGTCGACGCCATCCGCAACCGGGGTGTATTCGTCCGCTCAATATCTTCGGAAGAAGCGCTTGAGATTTACGACATAAGGGCGGCCCTGTTCGGTCTCGCCGGCCGTCTGCTGACCGACATGATCACGGATGCCATGCTGGTAAGGCTCAACGAGTTCCTGAATCAAATGGATGAAATAGCCCAGCAGCGCGACTTCGACCGCTATTATCCGCTCAATCTTCAGTTTCATGATTTTCTGATCAAATCGACCAACAACAAGACGCTTGCCCGGGAATACAAAAGTCTTGTCAACAAGTTGCACCTCTGCCGCGCGCGCGGCCTGGTGCAGGCGGGTGGCCTGGCTGTTTCAAATCACGAGCACCGCGAAATGGTCGATGCCCTCGCTTCGGGCAACCGGGAGCGTGCCCAAGAGGCATTCTTCCGCCATGTCGAGCGCTCAAAGCAGCGATTTACCACAACACTGGCGAAATAGTTCAGTAGTCCATTGCGACACCAACGCTTGGGGCGGTCAGCGCATGGCCGTCTTCGCGGGTCACGCCTCCGGACGCATCGGCTCGCGCATACTCCGCGTCACCGGCCCTGATTGCGCCCGGCAGGCGCCCATCTCGTGACAGCAAGGCGCGACCTGCAAGGCCAAAGAAGCCAGCCCGATCATGAGAGCCCTAGGTTTTCAAGTCTCTCACCGCCCCCCATGCAACTCCCAATGTCTCCGGTACAATCCGCAACCTATCTCTCAGGTCGGGCACCAGCACCTCACCTGCATGTCGTTCCTGATGATGATCAGGGAGACCCGCCATCGCCAGCACCGCCGTCATGAAGGTGTGGCGCAAAATGCTGCGGCGCGGCCAAAGGTTGCGGGACAGGCCAGTTCATCGCGCTGAAAAATTAGGCGGTCTGCCCATGCGGCAGACAATTATCGCCTTGTCCCGTTCGCAGATGACACTCAGATGAAGGCCACACTGCATCGTTGCTCCAACGCGCTTGACCGAATGGTAAATTCAGGCAACCTTTACCTCCAACGGCACGCCATTTGGGAATGCCGGCCGACAGGTTTGCGCGCTTCCGCAGTGCAGCAACGCTGCAGTTTGGAAGACTTGACGCGGGCATTCAAAACCAGGAGTGATCATGATCCGTACCATCTTTGCATCAGCCGCCGTCGTTCTGACCCTTGCCGCCCCGGTGGCCGCCCAGACAGAAATGCCTTTCGCGCTGGACTGGAAATTCGAAGGGCCCGCAGCGCCGTATTTCGTGGCCGTCGACAACGGCCATTTCGCAGCCGAGGGTCTGACTGTCGAAGTGTCCGAAGGGGCCGGCTCGCTCGATGCGATCCCGAAGGTGGCCACCGGCGCCTTCCCCGTCGGTTTCGCCGATATCAACAGCCTGATGAAATTCCTGGATCAGAACCCGGGCGCGCCGGTTACGGCCGTGATGATGGTCTATGACAAGCCGCCCTTCGCGGTCGTGGGCCGCAAGTCGCTCGGTATCGAGACCCCTGCCGATCTGGAAGGCAAGGTACTTGGCGCGCCACCCCCGGATGGCGCATGGGCGCAGTTCCCGATCTTTGCCGCTGAAAACGGCCTCGACATGGCGGCGATCACGGTAGAGCCTGTGGGCTTCCCGACACGTGAACCGATGCTGGCCGAGGGCAAGGTCGCGTCTGTCACCGGCTTCTCCTTCTCCGCGACGCTGAACCTGATCCGTCTGGGTGTACCGGAGGAGGACATCACCATCCTGCTGATGGCCGATCATGGCGTCGCGCTCTACGGCAACGCGGTGATCGTCAACACCGATTTTGCCAAGGCCAATCCCGAAGCAGTGACCGGCTTCATCCGCGCCATCGCCAAGGGTTGGAAGGATTCGATTGCCGATCCCGACATGGCCATGGAAGCGCTGATCAAGCGCAATCCGGCCGCCGATGCAGCCCTTGAGAAGCGCCGCTTTGAGATGTCGGTTGAGGCGAATGTGCTGACCGACTGGGTCAAGGCCAATGGCATGGGCGGCATTGATGAAGCACGGATGGCAACGGCCATCGAGCAGACCAAATCGGTCTACGAATTCGTCAATGCCCCGGATGCAGCGCTGTACTTCACGTCGGATTATCTTCCGACGGATGGCAGCCTGACGCTTGAGTGATCCGCTAGATTGAATATCCGGCGCCCCCTGAATTACGGGGGCGCCGTTTCTTTGGCACCCGCTCGAAGGCCGATTTTCCGCATGACCAACCTGATCGAGATCAAGGGGGTAACCCACGCCTACCGCACCAAGGCGGGCCCCCTGCCCGTGCTGGACAACCTGGATGTATCCGTCCCCGAGGGCGAATTCTGTGCCGTCGTCGGACCATCCGGCTGTGGCAAATCCACCCTGACGCGGCTGATCGCCGGGCTGATGAAACCGGACCAGGGGGAAGTCTGGCTGCATGGCGAACGGGTCACATCGCCGCGCAAGACGGTGGGCATGGCGTTTCAGAACCCCGTGCTGCTGGAATGGCGCACGATCATCGACAACGTGATCCTGCCGCTTGAGATTGTCGCCCCCCGGATGCCCAGGCGCGACCGCGAGGACCGGGCGATGCATCTGTTGGAAATGGTCGGCCTCAAGGGGTTCGAGCGCAAACGCCCCTCCGAATTGTCCGGCGGCATGCGGCAGCGCGCATCGCTGTGCCGCTCCATCGTCCACAAGCCCGACGTGCTGATCATGGACGAGCCCTTCGGGGCGCTCGACGCCTTCACCCGCGAGGATCTGTGGCAGACGATGCGCGATCTGCGCGCGGCTGAACCCTTTACCTGCGTGCTGATCACCCATGATCTGCGCGAATCCGTCTTTCTGGGGGATCAGGTGATCGTGCTGTCAGGCCGCCCTGCCCGCGCCCAGCATGTGCTGAATGTGGATCTGCCGGCCGACCGCACGATTGAAAGCCTCTACACCCCGAAGGCGACAGAGATGCTGCACCTGCTGCGCGACCAGATCCGCATTGCGCAGGGCCGTGACGGAGTCCCGCACTGATGGAAACGCTCAAGAAAATCGCCGTCCCCAGCCTTGCGATCCTTGCCTTCCTGGCGTTCTGGGAATTCATCGTCTGGATCAACGACTGGCCGAACTACAAGATGGCCTCGCCCTCGGACCTGCCGCCCGCATTCGCGCGCTACAGCCATCTGTTCATCGAGATGGGCTGGCAGACACTGTGGCGCACGGTCGCCGGCCTTGGGCTGGCCGTGATCGTCGGCACGCTGCTGGGCATGGCGATGGGTTTTTCAAAAATCGCTCGCGATGCGCTTTATCCGCTCCTGGTCGGCTTCAACGCCATCCCAAAGGCCACGCTGGTGCCGGTGATCGCGCTGATTTTCATCGGCCAGCATGATTTCAACACCGTGCTGATGGCCTTCCTGATCTCGTTTTTTCCGATTGCCGTGTCGGTCGGCATCGGCCTGTCGACGCTGGAGCCCGAGTATCGCGATATCCTGCGCAGCCTTGGCGCGTCGAAGATCACCATCTTCCGCAAGATCGCGCTTCCCAAGACCCTGCCCGAATTTTTCGGCGCGCTCAAAGTCTCGGTGACACTCGCTTTCATCGGCACAAATCTGGTCGAGATTGTCTCTCCCCATGGCCGGGGCCTGGGGGCCCTGTTCAAATCGGGGGAAACCAACGGCGATTATCCGCTGATGTTTGCCGTTCTGATCGCCCTCGCGGTGCTGGGGATCGTGCTTTATTACGCCGTTGTGGCGCTGGAGCGGATCTTCGCAGGCTGGGCCGAGCGTCCACAGGGTTGATCAGACCAGCAGCAGATCGCCATTATGGCCCAGTGCATGAACCGAAGTTCCGGGAAACTGCCTGGCCATGTTTCGCAATTGCTCCGCACTGTGCAGAACGCCGGCCGTGGAAAGCCCGTCCGCCATCGCCGCGGAGCGATGAATGACGCTGACCCTTCGCCAGCGTGCCGTGGCAGCCAAACCGGATCGAGGGTCGAGAATGTGGCCGTCAGGCCCTGCCCCGAACAGGGTTCCGTTCGGACTTGATGTCGCGACCGTCTTGTCGCGCAAATGGATCGTGGCGTCGGCTGCAGCATCTTCGTGACCGGCCAGCCCGATCGCCCAATCCTTCCCGCCGGGCGCGGCTCCCACGGCGGCAATCTCACCGACGGAAACCAGTCCGGCTTCAAGGCCTTGCGCCTTGAGAAGGCTGACCACCCTGTCGGTGATGAAACCCTGGGCGATGCCATTGAAGGTCAGCGCGGCGCCGGGCTCGAGCCGGATCCGATCAACAGAGATATCAACCTTGCTCCATCCGGCAACTGCCCGCGCCGCTTCCAATGCCTTGGGCTCCGGAACGCCCCTGGCGCGCGCATAGGCCGCCCACAGCGGCTGGACGCTGGGGTCGAACATCCCCGAACTTGCCTGGTGGATGGTGGACACAAGCGAGCACAATTCGAGCATATCGGGGCCTGGCTGTTCCAGAACCCCCATCGCGTTGAGCCGGGCCAGCGCGCTATCGGTACGGTAGAGGCTGAACAGCTGTTCCAGCCGCTCGATTTCGCCGCGGGCTGCAACCAGCAGCCGCTCGGCGTCGCGCGCCGGCAATCCGACCAGTCGAAGATCGGCATGGGCGCCAAGCGCGACCCCCTGCCAACGCGCGCCAGCATTGTCCGCTGCCATGGCATGATGCGCGCCAAGCATGCCGGCTGCCGTGATAGTGATGAAGCGGCGGCGGGAAAGTCTCATTGGATCGCTCCTGTGACGGGATCGCCATTCTCTGGGTCGAGACCCGTCGGTCCGAGCACATAGGCATCGGGAATTTCGGCCAGTCGCACCACCACACCACCGTTTTCTTCTGCAAAGCCGGATGCGGTTTGCTCGGTGCCGAACGGGATGACTTCCGGCGTCCCCATGCCCCCGGTCTTTCGCGATCCGATCACGAACCAGGCCTCACGAGCATCGATCCATGTCTCGAAGCCGGGAAAATCCCAGTCCTCCGCCTTGCCCATGTCGTTGACGTAAACGACGACAGTTTCGTAGTTCTCCTCGGGAGACCGGGTAAAGGCGATGCCGTCGCGCACCTGACTGAACCAGATCGGATGCGGATTGCCGGCCAGATGGATCTGCGCCTTGGGTCCTGTGTGCTCCAGGATCGTCATGTTGCAATAGTGCCCGACGGATTCCTCCGAAAGGGCCACCGGCAGCGGCGCCTCGGTGTTTGATTGCTGCTCGCTGCAAGCCGAGATCGTGATCGCCACAGCAGCAAGGACTGCCAACCGCACCAGCATGTTCATGGCCGGATCCTTTTGAGAATGAAGGTGGAAAGCCCCAGTGCCATGCCAGCCCAGATGACGGGACTCGCCATGGTGGCAAGCCCGGAAATCGGCAGGGCCGATCCAGCGCCGCCACCCAGATTGCTGCCGACAGCCGCCGCATCAATGGCACTCATGTTGTAGAGGCGAAACGCATCCGCCGGATTGAGAACCAGCAGCCAGGGAAAAACCTCGCTTGCGAAGAAGCCGTCCTGGCTCGCCAGCAGCCCGCCCAGCAGCGCCAGATCATAGAGTACCACGGCGAACAGCCAGATTGCGATGGCGAGTGCGGCGGCGGTTCCCGTCTGGCGCACGCTTGCGCTGGCGATGTAGCCGATGGCGATGAAGGTTGCGCCGAGAATGATCGAGGTCACGATCAGACGACCGACGCCGATCAGCGCGCCCAGCTCGCCGCCGCCATTGGCGAGATAAGTGACGATCCCGGCAATGCCGTATCCGAAGCTCACCGCAATGCCCAGGACCGCGACATGGCCCAGGAACTTGCCGACCAGCACCGCGCCGCGGGAAACAGGGCTTGCGAGTACCAGTTGCAGCGTGCCGCGGTCGATTTCTCCGGCAATGGCGTCGAACGACAACAGCAGCGCGATCAGCGGCACCAGATAGACCGAAAGTGTCGACAGGCTGGCGACGACCACGGTGACCGCGTCGGTCTTGACTTCGCCGCCCGGCGCGCTGCCGAGAAGCACGAGGATGAGGGCGAAGGCCAGAAGGATCATCGACGACAGGATGATCCAGCGGTTGCGCAGCCCGATGCGGATTTCGGTTGCAGCTATGGTCAGGACGCCGTGCATCACAATGTCCCCCGCAAGGCTTCGTCGACGCCGATTTTCGAGAAATGCCGGTAGACCTCGTCGAGCGTCGGAGCGGCGACATCGACGTCTTCCACTTTCGCGCCAAGTCCGCTGATCTTGGAAAGAATACGCATTTTTTCTCCTCGGGCGCAGAACAGTTCGACCGATGCGCCGTTGATGCGTCCGCCGCCGATTTCCGCATGGACCTTATCAATGGCAGTGGCAGCGGCCCGGACGCGGATCCTGACCGGCAGATTGGCCTCGTCCTGAAGTGCTGCCAGCGGCCCGTTGGCCACCAGCCGACCGTTGCGCAGGATGGCCACCCGGTCGGTCTTGGCTTCGAGTTCACTCAGTCCGTGCGAGGACAGAAGCACCGAACCGCCCTGGCGGGCGACATCGGCGATCAGCTCGTAGAAATGCTGCCGCGACAGCGGGTCGAGGCCGGAGGTCGGCTCGTCAAGCAGCAGCAGGGCCGGCTTGCCGACCAGCGCCTGCGCCAGTCCCAGGCGCTGCCGCATGCCTTTCGAATAGGTCTCAACCCGACGGTCCGCCGCATCCACGAGATCGACCTTGGCAAGCACGGACTGCACATCGTCAAGCGGCGCTCCTTTGAGTCTCGCGTAGAAGCGGACGACCTCCCGGCCGGTCAACATTTTCGGAAACGCAACCTGCTCGGGCAGGTAGGAAACGATCCTCCGTGCCTCATTGCTGCCCGGCGCGAAGCCGGCGATGGAGATCGAACCCGCGGTCGGCTTGATGAAGCCGAGCATGATTCGGAACAGCGTGGTCTTGCCCGCGCCATTGTGGCCGAGCAACGCCACCTGTTCACCCGGCGCGACGTCGAGCGAGACATCTGTCAGGGCGTCGACCGCCTTGAATTTCATGCTCACATTCCGGGCTTTGACGATCTCGGTCATTGCAGCGATGCCTTCCAGTTGCGTGCGGTTTCGGGCAACTCATGGGGTTTCATCAGGGGCCGGTCGTCGACGATGCCGCCGGGCAGCAAGGCCGGAAACTCGCTTTGCGCCCAGCGCAGCAATTGCACGGCCGGGCTGCCAAGCAGCAGTTTTGCCGATGGCTGGGTCCACAGCACCTGATCCATCGCGTCGTTGGGCCGGAATGCCTGGTCGGCGATGCCGTCACCGTTGACATCATAGGCCGCGTGGTCGCTCCAGTAATTGCCCGACCAGACGTGGTCCTTGGTGCTGACGAACTTGATCTGGGTGCGATTGCCGACAAAGGCATTGCCGGAGATCTCGTTCCTTGCCGAGCCGCCGGTGAAGTGGATGCCGATCTCGCAGCCTTCGATGCGGTTGCCTCTGATGAGGTTCTTGTTGGCATTGTAGACGAAGAGGCATTTTTCGCCGCCACCGACCACGGCGTTGCCTTCGATGACGGCATCATTGGCGTAATTGAGCATGATGCCGTGATCGCGATCATCAAGCGAGATGTTGTCGCGCATGGTGACGCGTTTTGAGAACATGATGGCGTAACCCAGATGGTTGCCGATCGAGATATTTCCCGAAACCTCGCTGTCATCGGCATTCATATAGTGAATGGCAAAGCGCAAATCTTCGAAACGGTTGTTGATGAAGGTATTGTCCTGGCTGGTATTGACGAAGATGCCGTCCCTGCCCTGCCGGATCGTGTTGCCTGACGCTGTGGCGCCGGGTGCGTTCCAGACATAGACTCCGTTGCCGCGACGGTTCATCAACCTGTCGTCGCCGCCGATGATGGTGTTGTTCTCAACCAGCGCATCGCGCGCGCCATGGATGTCGACGCCATAGAGATTGTCTTCAAGCCAGTTGTTCCGGACGATGGCGCGAAGCGCCTTCTTGGTCATCTGCACGCCGCTGTCGATGGTTTCGTGCGATGTGCCCGATCCGGTCAGTTTCAAGCCTTCGATGACCACGTCCGGCGCATCGATGGTGATGACCGAACCGATGCCGGTGCCGGCGACGTGTGCCTCGCCATTGCCGACGATCTCGATCGGCCTGGTCAAGACCAACCCACCCTGATAGGAGCCGCTGGCCAAAATCAGGCGGTCGCCCGGCTGGGCCAGTTCGACCGCCCGCACCAGTGCATCCGGACCCGGTTCGACGCGGATATCGGCAGCAAAGGCCGCCCCCGCGAGAAGCGTGGATCCGAGGAGCACCGAGACTGTGCGGACGGTCAGGTTCATGGTCGAATGGCCTTAAGCGTTGCGCGGTTCGACAAGCATGCGTCCGCGCATTTCCATGTGCAGGGCATGGCAGAACCACTGGCAGTAGAACCAGTGAACGCCCGGACGGTCGGCGGTGAAGGTGACCGATGCGGTCGCCTGCGGCGCCACTTCCATCGCGATCCCGTAGTTGGAAATGCAGAAGCCGTGGGTCACGTCGTCGACATCGTCGAGGTTGGTCACATAGACGGTGACTTCCTGTCCCTGCTTGACCGTGAACTTTTCAAGGCCGAACTGCGGGGCGACCGATGTCATGTAGACGCGCACCTTGTCGCCATCCTCGATGACGACATCGTCGCCTTCAAGGTCGACACCATCGGCCTTCGCCTGGGCAACGGCATCGGCGAACATCGGGTCGTCACGCAACCACACATTCATCGGATTGACGATGTCGGCACGAACGATCACGCTGTCATGCGGCTCGGCGAAAGTCGGGCCGTCATGAACCACCTTCATCTCATCGCTGGAGATATCGATGAGCTGTTCGTTCTCCGGCTTCAACGGGCCGACATTGAGGAAGCGGTCCTTGGAGAACTTGTTCATCGAGATCAGCCAGGCGCCGTCTGCCTCAAGGGTCTCGCCCATCGAGGTGGAGTTGTGGCCCGGCTGGTAGTGAACATCGACCTTGGAGACGATCGGATCGACGTCCTCGCCGGCATAGGAGCGGACGGCCTTGTCGATGTCCCATTTGACGATCTGGCTGTCGAGGAACAGCGTGGTGTAGGCAAATCCCTTGCCATCGAAGGCTGTGTGAAGCGGGCCAAGGCCCAGTTCGGGTTCGCCGACAATGCAGGAGCGCGGATCTGCATCTTCCTCAAACAGGGCGTCAACCTTGGTGACATCGATGATCGAAACGGTCGGCGACAGCTTGCCCGCGATCATGATGTGCTTCTTGTCCGGCGCTGTGTTGACGCCGTGCGGGCTGTTGGGGATCGGGATGTAGCGGGTGTATTTCTTGTTTTGCCCCTTGCGGCCGTCAATCACCGGTATGCCGTTGAGGATCTGCACGTCGCCCGCGGCAACGCCTTCCTCGATGGCCTTCAGGTTGAACACCACGACATGATCGAGTTCGTTCGCGGTCATTTCGGTCAGGTTCATGCCCATTTCCGAGTTGTAGCTCGATGAAAAGGCATATTTGCCCTGATAGTCGCAGTCGGTGTTGTCGAGGTTGCCCGAGACGATGACCTGCCAGGCCACCTTCATCTCGTCGCCATCGATGGCACTGAAGATGTTCACATACTGTGACGGATCATCAAGGATCGTGCCGTCATTGACCAGCGGCGCTTCATGTTCGCCATTGGCGAAGATATAGCCGGTGCGCGGGAATTTCTGCGGACGCATGCCGTGAATGTCACTGGCGTTCGGGATCTCGATGATCTTGTCGCACTTCATCACGTCGCACCGAATGCGCGCGACCCGCGTGTTGGCCTTGTCGTTCATGAACAGATAGCGGCCATCATAGGTGCCGTCGGTGAAAGACATGTGCGGATGGTGCAGATCGCCATTGTCATAGGTCTTCATGCCCTTGGCCGCGAGAAACGTCTTGGTCTCCTCGGTCAGGCCTTCGGTGAGCACTTTCAGGCTCTCATTGGTCTGTCCCCAGCCGGTGGCCGAGCAGCGGTTGAACACCGGCACGCGCATCAGTTCGCGCATCGACGGAAAGCCCAGGATACGCAGTTCGCCGCACTGCCCCGATGACCAGAACCCGTAATAGGGGTCGAGCTCGCCCGGTTCGAAATTGAGCTTTGCTGACGCGGCATGCGCCTTGGAAACGACGCCGCCGCTGAGCAGGCTCGCTCCCAGTCCGGAGCCGGCGACCAAGGCGCCTCCGGCGGTGGCAGTCATCAGGCTTCTGCGCGAGAAGCCTTTGCTTCTGGTTTCTTCAGCTGACATTTTTTTGTCCTTTCAGTTAGCAGGCTGGGATGGGGATGAGACTTGAGGCAGCGGCTGACCGGTTCCGCCAGACGGCGGGATGGGTTCGAGACCGTTGCGGATTCGGAACTTTGCCCGTTTGGTTTCCTTCTTGATGCAGACCGGGCACTTGGTGGCGCTCTGGTAGAGCACCTGGCAGTGAAGGCACTGAACACACTCGTTGGGATTGATATTGCCCTCGGGATGGATGGCCTGGACCGGGCACTCCTTGGCGCAGCGCTGGCACGGATCGCCGCATTCCTTGTAGCGCTTGAGCCAGTCGAACATCCGCATCCGTGCCGGGATCGCCAGCGCCGCGCCGAGCGGGCACAGATAGCGGCAGTAGAAGCGTTCGATGAACAGGCCCGCGCCAAGCAGCACGACGACGAACAGGATATACGGCCAGCCGCGCTGGAATTTCAGGATGATGGCGGTCTTGAAAGGCTCGATTTCGGCATAGCGCTCCGCCATTTCCAGCGAGTAGAGCGAGAGGCCGAAGAGACCCAGAAAGACCATGTACTTGATCGGCCAAAGCCGCTCATGCAGGCCCCAGGGAAGCGTGTATTGCGGAACCTTGAAGAAGCGGGCGATCTGGTTGGTCAGTTCCTGCAGAGCGCCGAACGGGCACAGCCAGCCGCAATACACACCGCGGCCCCAGAACAAGAGCGACGCCGCCACCGAGAACCAGAGGATGAAGATCAGCGGATCCATCAGGAAGGAGGACCAGGAAAAATCCGTCGTCACCGCCGAGAAGAAGGCCAGAATATTGACCACCGACAATTGTCCGTTGGCATACCAGCCCAACCCCACAAGCGTGAAGGTCAGGAAGCCGATGCGGAACCAGTAGGTGAAGCGCTCATGCCGCGTCACCTGCATCTGGAAGAAGAAGACCCCGGTCAGCAGGATCAGCGCCGCCATCAGCACGACGACCTCAAAGCGTTTCTGCAGCCAGATCCGTTTCCACAGATGGCTGAGCTCGCTGGTGTCGGATACGGCAACTTCGCTGCGGATCTCCGGATTGCTGGCGACGGCAGTGTCGATGGCGAGCTTTTCCGTGTAGCGGTCGGGAATGCGGTAGCCGAGATCGAAGGTGAGGAAGGTCTTGTCGATGGCGCCCACCGCGCGCTGCACCAGCAACTGCAGCCGGAACGGTTCCGCCGGATCAAATCCGCTGTCGGCGGGGACCCTGAAGATGTCGAGCTCGGAGAACGACGGCGCGTCGTCCGTGGCCAGCTTGCCCAGGCGCCGATGCTGCTTGTCGTTGAACCGGACTGCGGTGTCGCCCTGGATCAGCTGGATGCGGTCAAAAATGCCGCCGCGCACATAGCCCGACCCCTTGAAGGAATATTTGCCCCGGCCGAGCACCAGGATGGCCTGGTCGCCTTCGTTCAGCCAGGCTTGCAGCTGTGCATAGTCCGCGTCACCAAGCAGCGTACGGCCGATTTCCGGCGCGCTGACCAGCGCCATGTGCATGTCGATGAAGGTGTCTTCGGGCGCGCCCTTTTCCGGGCGCTTGATGGCGCGGGCGTCACCGGTTTCTTCAAAGGCCGTGTTCACCTGCCCGATATCGAGCAGCAAACTGCGGACGGATCCATCTCCGGCAAGGGTTTGCCAGTCCGATGTGGCAACTTCATCATCGCCGGGCATGACAAGCCGTTTTGTCGGACCGGCACTCGCCAGTTCAGGCTTGAGACCCCCCAGCCCGAGCGATCGCGCCACTTTCAGGCCAGCGCGGACGATGGAATCGTCGATGACGATAATGGTCACGGTTGCGCCGGAGACGATATCGAGATCATGCGCCGAGCCGCCGGCGGCAGCCTCCGCGATCAGATCTAGCCCGGCATATTTCTCGGTGACGGCGGTGATCTTGGCCTCGGGAATGCCGATGAGCACGATGGGTTCAGAGTGTTTGACGAGGCGGACCCCGGTGACCTTTGCCGCCTCGTCGACGCCCATCAGCGTGTGGATCGGCTTGCCGGAGTATCCGGTGGTCGTGACAAAGTCGGACGTGAGGAACACGTAGCCCACGACCTTGCCATCTTTCAAAGCTTCGACCACGGGAATGTCAGGGCGCAGCTGACCGTATTCCGTGGCGCCCGGCACGATCTCGCCCACGGCCGCCATGTCCAGGAACTTCATGACCAGCGGGTCGGCCTGCGCAGCGACGACGCCTAACAGAAGGCTCGCGATCATTCCACATGCCGCAGCTGCCCAATTGCGGATACCGTTTGGCTTGGCCATCATGTCTCAACTTGTTCGATCGTTTCTGTCGTGAACCTAGGCTCGTGGCGGGACCGGCTCTTTGCTTTTATGCAAACACGCCGTCGAAACATGCGGAGACACAGAGAATATGAATATCTAACATCGCAGATATTTTATGTACTAGGCGCGGCGCCCAAATCCACTTTGAACTGACTGATGTCCAGCCCAACATTTTTCCGCACTTAGTGGGAGTTGCCTGATTTTGCGTGCAAACGACACAAATTCCTACGGATTATTTCCTCATTATACACAATAGGTATGGGAAATGGAGAAAAACCGAGAATTCAGGTTCTTTTTAAGCCGGGACTTCGACCCGACGCAGCGTTACCGGGCAGTTGAGACCGAAAACGCCTTTGCCGCGCATTGCCTTCAGGATGGCGTTATCGACAAATGGCTCGCCCTTCCGGATCGCCTTGTCGGCAACCTCAGGCAGAGCTGGTTAGGCACGCATATCGCTGCCGCAATCTGCACCTATCCAATCGGCAGATGGGCCTGACGCATATCTGTGTTCTACCGTCCACACGCCGGGTTGCCTTGGCGCGATGGAATGCCTAACAGTCTGGCCAATCAGGCCTTTGCTTTGCCGCCGACCGGAGAGAACTTTTTTGAACCGTCTTGATGCTTCCCTTCTTGTGGACCTGCCTCCCTTTGCGGGAATGAGCAGGGACGCGCTCGAAGACATGATCGCGCGTGCTGCCTCCTTGCGGCACGCCAAGGACGGCTACATTTTCCGGGAAGGTGGGGAAGCCCACGCCTTCTTTCTGCTGCTTGACGGCTATGTGCGGGTGGTCAAGATCACGCCCGACGGCGAACAGGTAATCGTCCGCTACATCGCAGCCGGCGAATTGCTCGGCATCGCAAAGGCGATCGGGCGGGATACCTATCCGGCCAATGCCGTGGCGGCAACGGATTGCGTCTTGCTGTCCTGGCCTTCGAGCTCCTGGGAGGCCATTGTCGCGGCCCATCCGGGTTTTGCCACCAACACCTATGCCACGGTCGGCAACCGGCTGATCGGCACCCAGGAGCGGGTCGTCGAACTGGCCACGGAGCGGGTCGAGCAAAGGGTCGCCAACGCCGTTCTCAACCTCGCCCGGCAGACTGGACGCAAGACCGACGAGGGGATTGTGATCGATTTTGCGATCTCCCGGCAGGATATTTCCGAAATGACCGGGACGACGCTTCACACCGTATCGCGCCTGCTCAGCGGCTGGGATTCAAAAGGCTGGATCAAGGGCGGACGCCAGAAGATCACGCTTGTCGAAGGCCACAAGCTGATGACGGTTGCCTCCGCACGGGACTAGTGGCGTTCCCCGCGATCAAGAAACCCGAAACAGGACCCGAGCATACGATCACCGGCGTATTCAAGTGTGATACCCGCCCTTGATTGAATTGACCTGCTCGCGCATCGCCTTTTCAAGCAACGATAGGTCGCGCCACGACCCGGAATGCACCTTTTGAAATACACAGATTCACCAGGCCCGGGACGTTCTGTCTCCGGCTTGTAATCGCGGCTTAGACAAGACAGCCCGGAAAGGACGGTTAAGCATAGATCAGCAAAGCGTTTGCAATTCATTCACCAAGACCAAATTATGAAGGCAATCCGACTTGGGGAGGCGAATCATGAACTGCAATGTAGCGAACAGATTTGCGAATGCGGCATCGCGATATCCGGACAACATGGCGCTTGCTGCGGGCAAGACTCAACTGACCTACGGCAAGCTGAGACAACTCGTGCAACAGGTTTCCGCACAAGTTAGGCCGGCCCTGCGGCAGGGCCGCGTTGGCGTTCTGGGCTCGCGGAGCATCGAGGCCTGTGCGGCGTTCCTGGGAATTGCCTGGGCTGGCGGCACCTATGTGCCACTCGGGCTCAACCACCCCGACCAGCGGTTGATCGCCCTGTTGGAACTTCTCGAGCTCGACGCGTTGATTGTTGATCGCGCGGGATTCCAGCGCCTGTCACCGGAGCTCCGCCGGGCCGCGCCGCCGCTCATCCTGGCGCCCCAGGACGAGCCAGGCACATTCGCGCCGCTGGACGCTGAATTGCCGGCAGCGGATTTGGAATTGTCCAAGCAACCCGCAGAAGTTGGTCCGGATCATCTCGCCTACATCATCTTCACCTCGGGAACCACCGGCATGCCCAAGGGCGTCATGGTCAATTCCAGATCCATCGGGCTCTATCTCGACGCCATTCATCCCTGGTACGAACTCAGACCGCAGGACCGTGCGGCGGAAACCTGCGAGGCCAATTTCGACCTGTCGATCCACAACATGCTCACCGCATGGTCGGCAGGCGCCGGACTTTACATCATGCGTCCGCTCGACATGGTGGCGCCGGCGCGGTTCATTCGCGCCAATCAGATCACCACCTGGCTGTCGGTTCCCTCGATCGTCGCACTGATGCGCCAAGCGGGCGGGCTTACCGCAAGCAGCCTGACTTCGCTGCGTCTGACCTGGTTCTGCGGTGAGCCGCTGTCGGTGCAGGCGGTGCGTGACTGGTCGGAAGCTGCACCCAACAGCATCATCGAGAATTTCTACGGCCCAACCGAGATCACCGTCGCGGTGTTGCGGCAACGCTGGGACGGTGAAGGCCCGGTCACCCGCGAGCGCGGAATTGTCGCCATCGGCGAGCCAATCCAAGGCGTGGAGGCGATCATCGTCGATGCGGCCGGACAACCGGTCCCTGACGGAATCCCGGGAGAGATCGTGCTGGCGGCCGAGCAATGTTCGCAAGGCTATTTCAAGCTGCCGGACCTGACAGCGGAGAAATTCCGCGAATTTAACGGCAAGCCCGGCTATCTGACCGGCGACCGCGGCTACAGGGACCACACCGGGGTCTTCCACCATCTCGGACGGCTCGACAACCAGATCAAGTACAAGGGCCACCGCATTGAGCTTGAAGAGATCGATGCGCGCCTGCGCGAGGCGGCGGAAGCCGAACTGGTGGGCACGGTGACATGGCCGATGACCGGCGACGTGGTCGGCGGCCTCGCCGCTTTCTATTCCTCCGGCACGTTGGAGCCCGAGCAGGTGAGAGCGAGGCTGAGACAGCTGTTGCCGCCCTACATGGTGCCGGAGCTTCTGGAGAACATCGCGGACATGCCGCTCAGCAGCAACGGCAAGGTGGATCGCAAGGCGCTTGTCGCGCTGCTCAATGGCCGCGACCAGGCGCGGGCCGCGAGCTGATGACCATGCTTTCCACGGCCATCCCGGGCGTCCGCAAGACCTCCCGGTCCAATCCGCTGGAGTGGCGGCGCTGGTGGCTGGCGATCGACCGCAACGAGGCGGCGATAGCCTGGGCGCAGACCCTTCCCGGTCAGGCCGTGCTGCACGCGGCGCTGCTGGCAACGCTTCTGCTCATTCCGATCCTTAGGACAAACCATGTCGCCCTGATGTCAGTCGCTCTGATGCTGTGCTGGGCCTTCCCGCAGCGCAGGCTCATTGTGCTCACCGTGACCGGGCTGACCTATTTTCTTTTGCGGCCCTTCAAGATGGGCCCGCATTACGAGTATTTCGAACAGATCGCGGTGCCGCTGCTGCCCATGCTTCCGGTGGCATTGATCTCGGTGCCGTTCGGCCTGCTGTTTCTGGTTTTCGCCGTCGCCATGCTGCGCAACCAGGATTTCAAGTTCGTGGCTTTCGCGAGCAACCGCCCGCTGATGTTCATGTTCCTGATCGGCTGCGCGCTTGCCGCAGCCACCCTTGTCCTGCCGCGCGAGCATGGCCTGTTCGCGCCAGCCTGGATCGCCCTGGTCTATCTCACCTCAACTTTCTTCTTCCTGGGCTATGTGCTTCTGGACAACCGCTCGAAAACCAAGGCGCCGATCCACACCCAACTCGGTTTTATGCGGCCGTTCTGGGCGGGTTTTGCGCCGCCGATGAAGGGACCTGCCTTTTTCCTCAAGGCCGAGGCGAAGTCGGATGCCGATCTGGCGGCTTCACGGCTGAAGGGCGTGAAGCTCGCGGTCTGGGCGCTGATCCTGTTCCTGACATGGGATTGGGGGTTCAACCGCCTCATCCATGATGTCTGGGCCTTTCCGCGGCTCGATGATCTGATCATTGCCTCCGCGTCAGGTGATCCGGCCTCGCTGGGCGTGCGCTGGGGCGCAGTCGCAATCGAGTTCATGGCGATGGTCATCTACATGGGCGCGGCGATTCATGCCGTCGTCGCGGTGATCCGAGTTGCCGGGTTCTGCATACCGCGCGGCATGGTGAGCCCGCTCGGCTCGCGCACCATCGCCGAGTTCTGGGGCCGCTATCTTTTCTATTTCAAGGAAATGCTGGTCGACTTCTTCTTCTACCCGACCTTCCGCCGCTATTTCAAGGACCACCCTCGCCTCAGGATGGCGTTTGCGACCTTCGCGGCCGCCTTTGTCGGCAACGTGCTGTTCGATTTCATCCACGCCATGCCCTCTGTTGCCTTCGAGGGCAGCGAGCGCTACCTGCAGGGGCTGATGAGCTATTGCGTCTATGCCGGCGTTCTGACCGCCGGGATAATCTGGTCGCAACTGGCGCAATCGACACCGCGCAAGGAGGATGGCTTTGTTCGCTACAGCCTCCTGCCCCGCGCCCAGGTCATCCTGTTCTTCGCCCTGCTCCAGGTGATCGACGATTCCAGTGCGAATGTGCTGATCGGTGACCGGATGAGCTATCTCACGGGACTTTTCGGAGTGAACCTATGACCAATGCAAAACTCGACAGCCTGCGTCAGACCATCAGCGAGATGCTTGCCAAACGCGGCCAGTCGCCGGAATTCTCCGACGAGGACTCCCTGTTTGACAGCGGACGTCTTGATTCAGCCTCCGCGGTGAACATCCTGCTGGAGCTGGAATCGGCCTTCGGAATTGATCTGGGCGATCCAGATTTCGACATTTCGCAAATCGACAGCTTTGCCGAAATCACACAGCTGGCCCAAAGCCAGGGCTGAGGCGGGGCGCGGGCAAATCGCGAGGTCCGGCATCGCCCCGGCCCGGACTATTCAAGCTGTTGTTCTCAGGATGGGCTTGGGCCGGGTCGTCCCCGCGCCAGTACACCGCCTGTCGCGGGCTCCTTCACGCCGGTGGTGCCGGGATAGGTGAGCGGCAGCCCCCGGAGCGAGCGTACCGCGAGCCAGGCCCAGGCCTCGGCCTCCATCGAATCGCCGTTGAGCCCGGCCTCTTCGGCGACGATCACCTGGCCGGTGTGCCGGGTCGCCACCGTCAGGTCCTCGACGATCAGCCTGTTGTGCCGCCCGCCGCCGCTCAGGATCCACAGTTTGGGTTTTTCAGGCAGATGCGCCTGCGCCTTGGCGATGGCCGCAGCAGTGACAAAGGCCAGCGTCCGCGCCCCGTCCTCGAGACCCGCCTCGGTGTCATCGGGCAGCACAAAATCGTTCCGGTCGAGCGAGATGCGTTCCTTCGCGGTGAAGAACGGGGAGGACAGATAGCGGATGGCAAGTCCCGACAGCACCCGGCCCTCAGACGCGATAGCGCCGCCCGAATCGTAAGGGATGCCGGCATGGCGCGCCACCCATTGGTCAATCAGCGTGTTGCCGGGACCGCTGTCAAAGGCCAGCAGTTCGCCGTTGTCCCCAATATAAGTGATGTTGGAGATGCCGCCGATATTGACGAAGACGACCGGTGTTTCGCCCGCCCATTCGCCGGTGAGGCCTGAAGCCAGCGCCCGGTGATAGGCTGGAACCAGCGGCGCGCCCTGCCCGCCGAGTTTCATGTCATTGGCGCGCAGGTCATGCACCACATCAATGCCAAGCCGGGCTGCCAGCCGCGCGCCGTCGCCCAGTTGCACGGTCAGCGCCTCACCCGGCCGGTGCAGCACCGTCTGGCCGTGAAAACCGATCACGTCGATATCTTTTGCAGCCAACCCTTCGCGCGCCAGAAACGCCTCGACGGCCATCGCGTGACGGTCGGTCAATTCGGCTTCAAGTTCTGCAAGATCGCCCGGACGCTCGCCGCGCTCCTTTATGGTCTTTGCGGTCTCAAGTGCCTGTTCGAGTCGTTTGCGGAACTTCGCGTCATAGGGCGTGAAAGACGACGCGCCGCGGCGCACGATCCGGTCCCCGTCGGTGTCGAGCATGGCGAGATCGATCCCGTCCATCGAGGTGCCGCTCATCAGTCCGATTGCCCGTCTGACATGAGGTTGCCCGGTCATCAAATCCATTCCAGTTCGCTTGAGCCGCGCGTTCCCCGTCAGCGAGAAGCGGACAGGTGTTCATCGCGGTGATTCTGCCCGGCAACCAAGTCCATGCCTGTCGCCAGCAGCTTTGGTTGAACGTGCGGCACGCTAGTGCTAAACGCGCCCGCAGGGTGCCCGTGTTTTCCCGCGGCGCCCGTGCTCGTTTGCGGTATTTCCGTCATAAATTCAAGGACAGTGTCATGTCAGCCTTCAAGTCCGATTTCCTGCGCACGCTTTCAGAACGCGGGTTCATTCACCAACTCTCCGACGAGACTGGCCTGGATGACCTGTTCGCCAGGGAAACCGTGACGGCCTATATCGGCTATGACCCGACGGCTTCAAGCCTTCATGTCGGACACCTGACGCAGACCATGATGCTGCACTGGCTGCAGGCGACCGGCCATCGGCCGATCTCGCTGATGGGCGGCGGCACCGGCATGGTCGGCGACCCGTCCTTCAAGGAGGAGGCGCGCAAGCTGATGACGATCGACATGATCGAGGACAACATCGCCTCGCTCAAGCAGTGCTTCGGCAACTACCTCGACTACGATCGCGCCGACAATCCGGCCCTGATGATCAACAATGCCGACTGGCTGCGCGGGCTCAACTACCTTGAATTCCTGCGCGACGTTGGCCGGCATTTCTCCGTCAACCGCATGCTGGCCTTCGATTCGGTGAAGACTCGGCTCGACCGGGATCAATCGTTGTCGTTCCTGGAATTCAACTACATGATCCTCCAGGCCTATGATTTCGTCGAGCTGAATAAGCGCTACGGCTGCCGCGTGCAGATGGGCGGGTCCGACCAGTGGGGCAACATCATCAACGGCATCGATTTGGGCCACCGCATGGGCTGCCCGCAGCTCTACGCGCTGACCTCGCCACTCTTGACCACCTCGTCGGGCGCGAAGATGGGCAAGACCGCGAATGGCGCGGTCTGGCTCAATGCCGACCTGCTGCCGGTCTATGATTTCTGGCAGTTCTGGCGCAACACCGAAGACGCCGATGTCGGCCGGTTCCTCAAGCTCTACACCACCCTGCCGATGGACGAAATCCGCCGGCTCGAAGCGCTAGAGGGCGCGGAGATGAACGAGGCCAAAAAATCCCTGGCGACCGAGGTCACAGCGATGCTGCATGGCCGCGCGGCGGCAGAGGAAGCTGCCGAGACCGCCCGCAAGACCTTCGAGGAAGGCGCGATCTCGGACAATCTGCCGACGATCATCATAGCTTCTTCAGAGCTTGAAGAAGGCGTCGGCCTGCTGGCGTTGTTCGTCCGCGCTGGTCTCGCAGGCTCGAATGGCGAGGCCCGTCGGCATGTTCAGGGCGGCGCCATCCGGCTCAATGACGTCGCGATCACCAACGACAAGATCCTCGTCAATGCGGGCTATCTCAACGATGACGGTGTAATCAAGCTGTCGCTCGGCAGGAAGAAGCACGTTCTCGTGCGCCCACAGTAAAGCCTGCCAAATCAGTCAATAGCGCCAGATCCGCCGGATCATTCAGGTCCGGCGGATTCTTCTACGGTCTGTACTCGAAGATCGAGCGGAACACGCCCGGCGCGATCACTGACAGCGGATTGACCTGCAGAAGCGGCGATTCGGTCTTGCCTGCAAGCCGGAAGGTGATGCCGAACAATCCCTGATCTCGGCCATTGCCAAGAAGAAGACCGATCACCGGCAATTCCGCGAACAGCCGGTTGATGCCATAGGCCAGCATCAGGGTTCCGGTCATATCTGTATTGCCCTTTGCATCGCTGACCAGTCCCTGGAACGACGCGCCGATCTGCGGGCCGCGGATAATCCCATCGCTGATCCGCAGTTCGCCATTTCCCATCAACAATTGGGCATTGGCCACCTCGAAACTCGCCTGCGACACGTTGACATCGGCCTTGACTGCATCCTTGAGGCTTCGACCGTCCTGCTTGCTCGGCGTCGACACCAGAGATTCAAGCCGCGGTTCACCCACAAGCGTGAAATTCCGCACGTCGATCGTGCCGCGTCTCAGCGGTCCGTCTTGGCGGTTGAGCCTGATGTTGAGCAGCCCGCCCTGCATCCGGGCGTAAATCCCGGCAAACCTGGCGACGGCGCCCGCATCACCGCTGGCAACCTCAATGGATTCAATGGCCTTGCCGCCCGAAACCTTCATCACCAGCGCTTGGCCGCTCTTGGTGACGGCCTTGAAATCGAGAAGATCGATACGCCCGCCCTGCCCCTTGTAGCTGACAGTGCCCGATGACATCCGTTCATCGGAATAGCCGTGGACCGTGTCAACGGCGCCGGACAGCTCGATCTGCAAGGCCTTCGCATTGTCCGCCGAAGTGGCCGTTTCTTCGGATTTGGCGCGCGCAATCAGCGGGCGCGCATCGATCGCCTTGCCGCCGATCCTGACCTGGTAGCTTCCGCCCTTGGCGGTGATGTCCACCCTGTAATCATCCCGGGGCGAAAGGGCTACCTGATCGAATGTCGCGGCAGACAATTGCCCTTTTGAGAGCGTCACCGCGCCACTTGCTTGAAATCCGTCACCGGACAGTTTCAGGTCGGAGAGCTTTGTAACATCGCCCTCGGTCTTCATTGCAAACCTTAAACTCGCTGCGATGCCCTTGTCCTTAGTCCAGCCGATTCCCGGAACGGTGAGTTTCGCCGGCTTGAGGTCGAGCGTAACGATCTGCCGGCCGTTGGCTTCGGCCTTCAGGACAAACCCCACCGGTCCGGATATCAATTCGCCGGTGCCGGGGGCCATCTTCTCGCGTGCTTCGGGGCTGAGCGTTCCCGACAGTTCCCGCGCTGCGGTGACGGCCGAGCCGCCGACCGGCTGCAGCACATCGAGCGTCATCCTGGCCCCGTCCACAAGGGCATCAGCCTTGAGTTCGGCCCGGTCCGGCGTGACATAAAGGCTGCCATCCATATCCGTCAGCATCCGGCCCTCGACCGGCCTGGCGATATCGACGCCGGTCATCTTGAGGTCAACGGTCCAGTCCGGCGGTGGCGGCGACTGCCCGGCGATGAGACCGAAGCGCGCCGTGACGACCGAGGAAATCTCTCCGCTGAGGTCTGCCGCCTCAAAACCAATCTGTTCCAGAGCATTGATCGGACGGTAGCTGATCAACTCCGCGACCGCATCGGCATTGCCGCTGACCGACATGACCAGATCCGCCATCAAGGGCTGCTTGTCGGCCGCGGGAATCGAAAAACTCGCATCCGTCACGTCGACGGTCCGTCCGGTCGGAAAGAAAGCGGTTGCGGAATCGATGGTCAAACTGACATTTGATCCTCTCAGGCGCATGTGGCCTTTGGTGTCACGCAGAGGCGGAATATCGCCTGCCACATTCATGCGCGCGCGCTCGACATCAAAATCGATCTGCAACTGGTTTTCGTCAAAACTGGCGTCACCGGTCGGCGTGTAATGGCCGGAAGGCACCGCCAGTTGGATGCGCCCATTGCTCACGATGCCGCCGTAGAGATTGTCGAGCACCCAGTTTCGGGCCATCTTGCCGACCCAGTAAGGCCAGAACTGCTTGACCGCGGCCAGCGACATTCGCGGTACCCGGGCCACAAGGTTTATCTCCGGCGAAATGCCTTCGACGAAACGCCACGACGCCGATCCGTAGAGGTCGCCCTGGGGCGTGGCCAATGCCAGTTCCTCCGCCACCAGAAACCGCTCTGCGGCGTCAAAGCGACCAAACGCCTTTCCGTCAAACGGGATCGGCGCCTCGTCGGAATCACCCGGCGCGGCGAGGCCTTCCTTGACCACGAAGTCAAAGGCGATGCCGGCGCCCTCGATGTCGTCGATCCTGTCGGCGTCGATCAGTCCGCCGGTAAACGGCAGAACCGTTTCGCCTATACGGATGACCGACGGCGTGATCTCAAGCTTGTTCTGGGCCGGCATGTAAACCAGACGAATGCGGGCGTCGCGCAGGGCCGCTTGTGTGCCGCCCATGGTGATAGTGCCATCAAGCGCGCTCAGATTGACCGACAGGGTCGCCTGTTTGCCGGCTATGCCGCGCGAGGCTCTGAAGGAGATCGCCAGCGGCGTCGACACGCCGTTTTGACGATCAGCAACCTCTCCCGTGGCAAACTCCAGGACAAAACCCTCGATCTTCGCGGTGATTTCCGATAGACCGGTGTCGTGGACCGGCCCCTTTGCTGTGGCTTCGACCGAAATCGACTGTCCGGCGCGCACCAGTTCCGCGTCAATTTCATAGTTCAGTCCGTCAATCCTGCGTACTTCGGCATTGGCGATCTCGATGTTCTCTCCGGTTCCAGCTATGGTAATGTCGGAAAAGCGGAATGCCCCGGCCTCGACCGCGTCGATCTGCCCCGCCACACGGTTGAGAGCCAGAAACATCTCTTCGATCATCGCGCCCGTGGCATCCACCCGGAAACTGGCAAGATCGGTGAGGTTGAAACCATTGCTTTCTGGCGCCGTGAATCCGACGCCCGCGATATCGACGGACTTGACCGATATCTCTCCCGAAAGCAGCGCCAGGGGATTCAATCCGATCAGGACGCTTTTGACATAATTGGCGTCCGATGAGCCGTCCCGCCGTTCAACCGAGACGTCGCGTGCCTCAAGCGCAAGATGTCCGCGCCGCGTCAATCGGAGCACCGCGGAGCTCAGTTCCGCCCGGTTTGCAGGCCCAACCGCCTGAGCCAGCGCACGCTGCGCCCTGTCCCGGACGAAACCATCGGCCATCCCGGCTTCCAGCGCCGCCAGCAACCCGCCGCTCATCAGCGCCAGCACCAGTAGGGAACCCAGAACCCAGCGCAGCATCGAGACATGCCAGCGCCGCGGATGATGGCCCCGCACCAGGATCTGGCCTTCGGCAGTGGCTGACGGATACTCATGCAGCGCGACAATGTCACGTTTTCTGAATTGAACCTTGTCTGTCGGTTGATCCGGCATGAGGGTGCGATGGTCCGCTTTCTTTTTGGGTGATTCTGTTGGACTGTTGCGCTTGCGTTTATATATCGCCTCGGGACAGGGTCACCTGCAAAACAATTCCATTGAACGGCGAAAGGTTTTCATGATGAGTGAAGTTGGCGAAGGCATGACAGCCCCGGATTTTGATCTGCCACGCGATGGCGGCGGAAACGTGTCGCTGGCCGGTCTGGCTGGCAAGATTGTCGTGCTATATTTCTACCCCAAGGACGACACCAGCGGCTGCACGGTCGAGGCCGTTGATTTTACCGCTCTCTCCGATGAGTTCGCCAAGGCGGGCGCCGTGGTGGTCGGCATGTCGCCCGATCCGGTCAAGGCCCATGACAAGTTCATCGCCAAGCACAATCTCGGCGTCATCCTCGCCTCCGACGAGGACAAGTCGGCTCTCGAGGCCTATGGCGTCTGGAAGGAAAAGAGCATGTACGGGCGCACCTACATGGGCGTCGAGCGCTCCACCTTCCTCATCGGCACGGACGGCAAGATTGCCAGGGTCTGGCGCAAGGTGAAGGTTCCGGGCCACGCCAAGGACGTGCTCGACGCCGTGAAGGCACTGTGAGATCAGGCTGGTGAGCAGTGACCAGCCGGTTCTTTCCCTACGCGACGGGGCGGCGCGGGCCATTCTCGCCGAGGACCTCGACGTCAAGACCGCGCTTGCCCAGGATGTCGCCACCCGCTGGCATGCGCGACGGCTGTCGCTGCGCTCGCCTCTCGACACGCTGCCGCCGCTCAGGCCCGGCCGCCCGGAAAGACCCGAGCTTGTCTCGCCCACGCAGGTCAAGCGCCGCTCGCTGCATTCGCCGCACGGGCGGATCGCGCTTCTGCACGCCATAGCCCATATCGAACTCAACGCAACCGATCTGGCGCTGGATATCGTCGCACGGTTCGCCGCGGCTCCCATGCCGCAGAGCTTCTTCGACGGCTGGATGCAGGTTGCCTTCGAAGAAGCCAAGCATTTCAACATGGTGCGTGAACGTCTTCGTGCGCTGGGTGCGGATTACGGCGACGTCCCCGCCCATGACGGGTTGTGGCAGGCGGCCCACGACACCCGCAACGACCTGACCGCGCGGCTCGCCGTGGTGCCGCTCATCCTCGAAGCGAGGGGCCTCGATGTGACGCCATCGCTCAGGGCCAAGATGCGCGAGGCGGGCGATGAGGAAAGCGCCGCGGTTCTCGACGTGATCTATGAGGACGAGAAGAAACATGTGGCGATCGGCGCCAAATGGTTCCGCTTCCTCTGCGCCCGCGAAGGCAAGGATGCGGCGCAGACCTTCCGGCTTCTGGTGCGGGCCAATTTCCGCGGCGCGCCAAAACCGCCCTTCAACGACCTTGCCCGCGCAGCAGCCGGCCTCACGCCCACATTCTACCGCGCATTGTCCAGCCAGAGCATGTCCTGAAGCGCCACAATCGGCATTTCGCGATCCGGGCTCAAATGTTTGTTAACCTTAACAGGGTGTAATCAACCTCGATCAATCAACGGCAAACCGTTCTGACGAGGATTTATTCAGTGTCGCAGAGGCAGGACAGCCGCGTATTTGGCAAACGGCCAAAACGTTCCCACACCATCATCTTCGCCAGTGGCGACACCATTCGGCACATGACGATCCGGCCCTGGATCGCGGGCCTTTGCATGTCCGTGCTCGGCGTCATGGCCATCGGCTATCTGGCCGCGACTTCCTATCTCGTGTTGCGTGACGACCTGATCGGCGCCTCGATGGCGCGCCAGGCCCGCATGCAGCACGCTTACGAGGACCGCATCGCCGCATTGCGCTCTCAAGTCGACCGGGTCACCAGCCGGCAATTGCTCGATCAGCAGTTGATGGAGCAAAAGGTGGCGGAACTTATTGCCCGGCAGGATGCGCTGACCAACCGCCACGGCAAGCTCGGCCCGCTTCTCGACCGGGTCGGCGGCATTCCGGCAGAAATTCCGATACCGATTGAAAATCCGAAAAAACAGGCAGGCCTTGGCTCAAGCTCCGCCAAGACCCAGCGCCTGGCCGCCCTCGCCGCACAGCCCGAAGCCCTGGCAGACCCGGTCCGGTTGACCGCAAATCCTCTCGCTTACGTGGCCCCGACAGGAACGGGCGCCGGGGAATCTGTCAGCGAAAAGGCTGACCGGGTCTTCTCGACCGTCACCCTGTCGCTCAAATCCATTGAACGCGAACAGATTGAAAAGATGCAAGGGCTGGCGATCGACGCCTTCGAGACCGCATCCGAGATCGACGAGATCATCCAGTCCGCAGGGCTTCCGGCGGCGGCCGTCGATGACAGCGCGATCGGCGGTCCCTTCGTTCGCCCCAACGATCCCAATGCCTTTGAATCGACGCTCGATGACCTCGATCAGGCGCTTGATCGCCTCGACACGGTCAGGCGCCATGCCCGCAAGCTGCCGATCGGGATCCCGGCTCCAGGCCAGCAGATCACCTCGAAATTCGGCAATCGCCGGGATCCGTTTCTGGGCCGGCTGGCCTTTCACGGCGGCATCGATTTTCGCGCGCCCACCGGAACGCCGATCCACAGTTCGGGATCCGGCGTCGTCACCCATGCTGGCCGCAATGGCGGCTACGGCAAGATGGTCGAGATCGACCACGGCAACGGCATCACCACCCGCTATGCCCATCTCTCCCGCGTAGAGGTCCGCGAAGGCGATCACGTGGCCATGGGCGCCCCGATCGGCAAGGCGGGCTCGACCGGCCGCTCCACCGGCCCTCACCTGCATTATGAAGTCCGCCGCAACGGCGATGCTATCGACCCGATGCATTATCTCAAGGCGGCCCGGAAGCTGCAGCCGCTGCTGGTGGCCGATTGATTGCCCGGCTCTGCCGGCCGCCATTCACCCAAATGAATCCATGAAAAAGGGGCCGCATCCGCGCGGCCCCCAACTTCGATCTAGGCGCTCGGGCCGAGTTTGATTTACAGCACGCCTTCCGGCACCAGAACCTTGTCAATCACGTGAATCACGCCATTGGAGGTTTCGATGTCGGCAGTCACCACCTTGGCATCATTGACCATGGCGCCATTGTCGAGATCGATCGTCACCGTCGAACCCTGTACGGTGGCAGGCGTGGAATCATCAACCAGATCGGTCGACATCACCTTGCCCGCAACCACGTGATAGGTGAGAACGGCGACCAGCTTGTCCTTGTTTTCCGGCTTGAGCAGATCTTCCACTGTGGTTCCAAGCGCTGCGAAAGCCTCGTCGGTCGGTGCGAATACGGTGAAAGGTCCCTCACCCTTCAAGGTTTCCACCAGACCTGCGGCCTGCACCGCAGCCACCAGCGTGTCGAAACCGTCGGCCTCGACGGCCGTGTCGACGATATCCTTGGCGCCGGAATGCGAAGCGGCCATGGCCGACCCGCCTGCGATGCCGATCGCGATGAAGGCTGCTGCGATTGTCTTGATCAGTTTCATAAATGTAACTCCCTTGTGAGCTTTGAATGCCCCCTGCGCCTCCTTTCACGAAGATCGGGCCCCGGTGGTTCACTGCATCGCAACATGATTGAGGGTTAAAGTGTTGTGCCAGTTTTCTCAGTTCCTCGGCCTTGATTTTTTTGGTCCGTGCCTATGCCGACGCGCGGCAAGGCGGCGCAATTCCGGGCTTTTCCTTGACTTAATGCACTGCAGCGACTAAGCGGAGCACATTGGGTTCGCGCTCAGGGCGCGCGCCCGCGCATCGTCGCAAACTCCGAAACGGAAAACGCTCTCAATTGACCACTTTTGCTGATCTTGGCTTAAGCCAAAAAGTACTGTCCGCCGTCACCGACGCCGGCTACACGACGCCAACCCCGATCCAGGAAGGCGCAATCCCCCCCGCGCTCGAACGGCGCGACATTCTGGGCATCGCCCAGACCGGAACGGGCAAGACGGCGGGCTTCGTGCTGCCGATGCTGACCATGCTGGAACGGGGCCGGGCCCGGGCGCGCATGCCGCGCACCCTCATCCTTGAACCGACGCGCGAACTCGCGGCGCAGGTTCACGAGAATTTCGAGAAATACGGCAAGAATCACCGCCTCAACATCGTGCTGCTGATCGGCGGCGTCTCGTTTGACGAGCAGGATCGCAAGCTCGAGCGCGGCGCAGATGTGCTGATCGCCACGCCTGGCCGCCTGCTCGACCACACCGAACGCGGCAAGCTGCTGATGACCGGCGTCGAGATCCTGGTCATCGACGAAGCCGACCGGATGCTCGACATGGGCTTCATTCCCGACATCGAACGCATCGTCAAATTCATTCCCTTTACCCGCCAGACGCTGTTTTTCTCGGCCACAATGCCGCCGGAAATCCAGAAGCTCGCCGACACCTTCCTGCAGAACCCGGTCCGCATCGAGGTGGCCCCGCCGTCATCGACCGCAGCCACGGTGGTCCAGAGGCTTGTTGCCTGCGGCGGCAAGGATTTCGAAAAACGCGAACGCCTGCGCGATCTGATCCGCAGCCAGACGGAACTCACCAACGCCATCATCTTCTGCAATCGCAAGAAGGATGTGGCCGAGCTTTACAAATCTCTCGAAAAGCACGGCTTCTCGGTCGGCGCCCTGCATGGCGACATGGATCAGCGCTCGCGCACCAACATGCTGCAGGGTTTCAAGGACAACGAGATCACGCTGCTGGTGGCCTCCGATGTCGCCGCCCGCGGGCTCGACATTCCGGCCGTCAGCCATGTCTTCAATTTCGATGTGCCGATCCATGCCGAGGACTATGTCCACCGCATCGGCCGCACCGGCCGCGCGGGCCGCGCCGGCGCATCCTTCACAATGGTCACCCGCCGCGACGCCAAATATGTTGACGCCATCACCAAGCTGATCGACCGCGAGATCGAATGGCTCGACGGCAAGGACGCCATCAATGCGTCCTCTGATGAGAGTGACGACAAGCCAGGGCGCGGCCGTCGCACGGACAGCAAGGGCACCGCGCGCCGCTCCGGTCGTGACGACAAGCGCCCCCGCGGCGAAAAGCCCGCGCCGGTTGCCGCAGAGGAAACCATCGCGGATATCGCGGCAAGCGCCGACCCTGTCGAGACAGCTGCCAAGCCGGCTCACAATCGCGAAGAGCGTCAGCCGCGCGATGAGCGCCCTGCGCGTCAGGACCGTGAAGAGCGCCAGCCGAAGCCGGCCCGCGAAGAGCGCCCTGCGCGTCAGGAGCGCGAGGAACGCCAGCCGCGTCAGCGCGCGCCCGAGCCGGCCAATGCCAATGATGACCGCAACCGGGGTCGCAGCCGCCATGGCCGCGACAATGACGATCGCGAAAATACGCCCGTCGGCTTCGGCGACGAGATCCCCGCCTTCATGATGATCGGCAGCTAAGGCCGCCGAAACGCTGAACAGATCAGGCCGCCGGCAGAGATGCCGGCGGCTTTTTCATGCGCAGCCTCCTGCCTCGGCCACCGCCCCGGGGAAGCGAGGAAACGGCTACTTCTTCGCCCTCAGCGCCGCCTCCCAGGCAAGCCGGACCCAGTACGCCAGCTCGTCGGGCTCATCCAGCGCCGTTTCGGGAATGGACCAGTAGGGCATTGCCACAGGCCCGGCCCGCGCCTTGCCCTCATAGACCCACTGCCGGGCGCCCGCCTCCCTGAAGGCCGGTGCGCTCTCGGCATCCGCCTTGAGCAGGATCTCGCCATCCACCTCCAGCGCCAGGATCTTGCCCTGGTGATAGATGCCCTTGCCGCCAAACATACGCTTGATCGTCACCTCGCCCAGGCTGTCGAACATCTCGCGGATCAGCTCATTGTCCATCTGGCCCTCCCTGGCAGGCACAGCGCGCCAATAGCGTGCGCGGCGGCAATTCCGTCGTCCGCGCTTGCCGCCCATCCGGCGCGCGCCATATCTTGCCCATGCCGAAACATGTTGCCAAATCCGATCTCGCTCAGAAGAGCTGCACCCACTGCAACCGCCCCTTCGCCTGGCGGCGCAAATGGCGCGGGTCTGGGACGAGGTCAAGTACTGCTCCGACCGGTGCCGCACCGAAGCCCGGCGCAAACCGGCGGCAGGTTAGTCCCGCGCCGGTGTTTCGGTGACGCCGCCGGCTGCCTGCACCGCCTCCGGCGTGTCCACATCGATCCGCGCAGCCGGTCCGATCTCGACATCGATCACCGGCCATGCGCCGCTTTCAATCAGCGCTCGCGCGCCGACATCGCCTGACAGTTGCATCACGTCAGCAAAGGCCGCGCGCGGCAGGATCACCGGATTGCCGCGGCGCTCGCCGTCGCAGGCCCGGACGATGGCCAAGCCATTGCTTTTGGCAAAGCGCTCGATCAACGCATTCAGGTGCTCCGGTCGCAGCGCAGGCATGTCGCCCAACAGCACCAGCGCCCCCGCGATCGTGTCGTCGAGTGAACCCAGACCGCGCTGGAGCGACGACGCCATGCCTGATGCAAACTCCGGATTGGCTGCCACTTGCACATCGAGGCCTTCGAGCTCTGCGGCAATGTCTTCGCCGCGATGACCGGTCACCACGATGGTCGCAGCCACCTTCGAGGCGAGCGCCGTCCGCGCCATTCGCCGGATCAACGCTTCGCCATCAAACTCGGCCAGAAGTTTGTGGCCCGCCCCCTCGCCCATCCGGCTCGCCCGGCCCGCCGCCAGCACCACCACCCCGACCGGGACCGCGGATCGATTCTCGTCCCTCCCCCGGACCGGCTGCCTTGGCTGCGGCCGGGTTGCGATTTCCGTGAGCAGCCCGCCCACGCCCATGCGGGTGATATCCAGCGCCGTGGGCGTCTGCCCCGACAGGATGCGCGCCAGCACCCAGTCAAAGCCGTTTTCCTTGGGACTGCGGGCGCAGCCGGGTGCGCCGATCACCGGCACCTCACCGACCGATCCCAGCACCAGCAGATTGCCCGGATCCACGGGCATGCCGACCCGTTCGACCCTGCCGCCGGCCTTGCGGATCGCCGCGGGAACGACATCATCGGGATCGGTGACGGCCGAGGCGCCAAAGACGACAATCAGGTTATAGAGCCCGGCCATCCGGACGATTTCGGCGCTGACCGCATCGACATCATGGGCAACCCGGCTTTCCTCATTGAGACTGGAGCCGCTCACCGCCAGGCGGCCCGCCAGCAGCGCGCGCGTCTTGTCCATCACCGTGGGCTTGAGCGTCGGCAGCATCGTGGCGATCAGGCCCGCGCGCACCGGCTTGAACGGCAGGACGTGAGCCATGTTGCGCGCCGAAATCGCCGATTGGGCCTGCTTCAGCGAAGCGCCCGCCACCGCCAGCGGAATGATCTTGATGGTGGCCACCATCTCGCCCGGCTGCACCGGCGTCTGGTCGGCGAGACAGGCGAAGGTGATGGCCGGATCGATCCCGTTGAAATGATCGACAAGCAGCCGTTCGGCGCGGAACATCCCGGCACACTTCGCATGCAGATTGACCCGTCCGGTGGACGCGTTGGCGGCGCGGATATGGGCGCCGGCGAAAGCCCGCGCCAAAGCCTCGGCGGCCGCGTCCTCGCCGACATCGCCTTCCTGCAACCGCGCCACGATCACTTCGATGATCCCGCTCTGGCTCAGCAGCATCACATCGGTTGCATTGAGCACATGGCCCTTCTTCAGCCGCAGCGTGCCCACGGACAGGGAATGCGCCAGAACAGCACCCTGGGATGTTTCAAGCGGAACCGGGCCGAAGATCATGGTTCAGGCGCCGCCCGTGTCTTCGGGTTTGCGCAGCGCCGCAATCGTCTGCGCGAGAATCGCCACCGCGATCTCCTCGGGGCTCTGTGCGCCGATATCGAGCCCGATCGGTGCTGCGATCCGCGCGATCTGACCCTGGCTCAGACCCGCTTGCATGAGCCGCTCCACGCGCTTGGCGTGGGTCTTGCGCGAGCCGAGCGCGCCGACATAGAACGCCTGCGTCTGAAGCGCCGAAATCAGCGGCCAGTCGTCGATCTTCGGATCGTGGGTCACCGCCACCAGCGCCGTGAACGCATCAAGCGGCCGGTCCCTGAGCGCGTCCTCCGGCCAGTCGGCGACCAGATCGACGTTTGCAAACCGGTCCTGAGTGGCAAAAGCCGTGCGCGGATCGATCACCTTGACGTCGAACCCGGTCATCGCCGCCATCGGCGCGAGCGCCTGCGAGATATGCACCGCGCCGATGATCACCATGCGCGGCGACGGCAGATGCACATTGAGAAAGAACCGCTCGCCATCGGCCTCCACCACGCCGGATTTGCCAGTCAGAAACGTCTTGCCGATCGCCGCCCCCAGATCGCCCGCGACGGATTCGCTGCGCATCACCAGCCGCGCATTTCCGCCCTCGAGCTCGGTGACGAGCACGGCCGCCTGCCGGTTGCGACGCGCCGCATTAAGTGTTGTGAGGAGTTGCGGATCCATCAGCCGACCCGCTCGAGATAGACCTGGATCCGGCCGCCGCAGGACAATCCCACCCGCCAGGCGGTCTCGTCGGCCACGCCGAACTCGAGCATTTTCGGCGCGCCGCTGGCAATCACATCGGTGGCCTCGGCAATCACCGCGCCTTCGACGCAGCCACCAGAAACGGAGCCGCTGAAATTACCCATCCCATCAATCACCAGATGGCTGCCAACCGGCCGCGGCGCCGAGCCCCAGGTCTCGATCACCGTGGCCACAGCCACCGCGCGGCCATCCAGCATCCAGCGCTCGGCTACCATCAGCGGATCAAGCTGGCCCTCGGCGCCACCGCCCGATGCCGGGTCTTCAGTTTGGCTCGTATCGTCATATGCCATTCCTGCCTCCATCGCCTGCTGTCCAAGTATGGCCATTGCCTCATGACGAATTCAAGTCGGAACCGGGTGGATATCTCAAAGATACCTTCGCGGATCGGCTTTCGCCGCATCCTTTTCGCCAAGCGCCGCCACCAGCCCGGCCATGGCCTCGATATTGTGGACCGGGCGGAACTCGTCGACATGGGCGAGCATGGTGCGCACGCCGCGCGCGCGGGCTTCAAACCCGTCGAACCTCAAAAGCGGATTGAGCCAGATCAGCCTGCGGCAGGAGCGGTGCAGGCGGTCGATCTCGGCGTCGAGTTCCGCGATCGAATCGCGCTCCAGCCCGTCGGTGATCAGGATCACCACCGCTCCCTGGCCGAGAACCCGGCGCGACCATTGCCGGTTGAACAGCCTCAGCGCCGCGCCGATGCGGGTGCCGCCCGACCAGTCCTTGACCGCGCCGGTGCATTGATCCACGGCCTCGTCAGGATCCTTGTGGCGCATCTGCCTTGTGATGTTGGTGAGCCTGGTGCCGAACAGGAAGGTGTGGACGCCGCGCCGCTTCTCGCTGATCACATGCATGAAATGCAGGAAGATCCGTGTGTACTGGCTCATCGATCCGGAAATATCGGCAATGATCACCAGCGGCGGATGCACCTTCCTCCGCTTGCGGAACCTGGGCAGGATCAAATCGCCGCCGGTGCGCATGGCAGCCCGCATGGTCGCGCGCGGATCGATGCGCTTTTGCACCGATGACGGCTTGTAGCGCCTTGTCTCGACCTGGTCGAACGGCAAGGCCAGCTCGGCGATCGCCCGCTTGGCTTCGCTCAGCTCCAGCGCCGTCATCTGGGCAAAATCCTGCTGGCGCAGCACCTCGTTGCCCGAGACAGTCTCGCGCGCGTCAATATCAATGATCGGCTTGTCTTCCGGCGGGCGGCTTTTCTCGTGGCCCTCGAACAGCGCCTGGCTGACGCGGGTCTCGCCGGGTTTGAGCTTTTCCTGGCGCTTGGTCTCCATCGCCACCGGCGAGAACATGGCGATCATCTTCTCAATGAGATCGCGCGACCGCCAGAACAGCCGGAACGCCTGGTCGAACACCTGGTGATCCTCGCGCCGCTTGACGAAGACCGAATGCAGCACCCAGTAGAATTCCTCGCGGCTGCCGATCCCTGCGATCTGCACCGCCTCGACCGCGTCGCGCACCGCAGCCGGCCCGACCTTCAACCCGGCCTTGCGCAACACGCGGGCGAAATAGACGATGTTGTCGACAATCCGCCCGTCGCCTTGCTTGAAAACTATGGCGTTTGCGGCTTCCGCCATCACAGCTGCTGCGCCAGCTCGGCCTTTACCTCGGCCAGCAGTTCGCGCCCGGCGCCGCTCTCGATCCGGGCGATGTCGTCCTGGTATTTGAGCAGCGTGCCGAGCGTGTCGGACACGGTTTCGGGATCGAGCGCCAGCCGGTCGAGTTCCGTGAGCGCGGTGGCCCAGTCGATGGTCTCGGCCACGCCGGGGCTCTTGAACAGATCCATTTGCCTCAGCTTCTGGACGAAAGCGACCACCTGCCGCGACAGCTCCTGCTCGCAGCCGGGAACCTTGAGACGCACGATCTCCAGTTCCACATCGGCGCTCGGATAGTCGACCCAGTGATAGAGGCACCGCCGCTTGAGCGCGTCATGGATCTCGCGGGTGCGGTTGGTGGTGATGATGACGATGGGCGGTTCCTTAGCCACGATCGTGCCGAGTTCGGGAATCGTCACCTGGTAATCTGACAGGATTTCCAGCAGGAACGCCTCGAACGCCTCGTCGGTCCGGTCCAGCTCGTCGATCAGGAATACAGGCGCGCGGCCGCCAGAGCCTTCCAGCGCCTGCAGGACCGGGCGTCGGATCAGGTGCTTTTCGGAGAAGATGTTGCGTTCGATGGTCGAGCGGTCGCCCTCGCCCGTGGCTTCGGCGAGCCGGATCTCCAGCATCTGCGCCGGGTAATTCCACTCATAGACCGCCGAGGAGACATCGAGGCCTTCATAGCACTGCAGCCGGATCAGCGGCCGGTCCAGCGCCTTGGCGAGAACCTTGGCGATCTCGGTCTTGCCCACGCCCGCCTCTCCCTCGAGAAACAGCGGCCGTTTCATTCTGAGCGCCAGGAACAGCACCGTCGCCAGAGCGCGGTTCGAGACATAGTCGTGGGCCGACAGCATGGCCAGCGTTTCATCAATGGAATTGGGCAGCGGATTGGGTATCGACATCTTGGCTCCGTCAGCAGGCAGATCGGGATCAACACCCGTCGACCCCAACAGGATCAAGGCTAAACAGTATGGTATCCGCGGTCCATATACAAAAGCGCAGGCCCCGGCTCTCCGATCCTGATGCCGATGACCTCGCCGATCATGATAGTGTGGGTGGCCACCGGCCTGGCCTCGATCAGCCGGCAGTCAAACACGGCCATCGCCCCCACGAGCGTCGGCGCGCCGGTCGTGATCGTGTCCCATTTCGCGAGCGCGAACCGCGCGTCGACATCGAGATGATCGAGACCCGAAAACGCCACCGCCAGCGGCTGGTGCACAGCCATCAGGCTGTTGAGCGCGAAGATCCCCGACTGGATGAACAATTCGTTCAGCGGATTGGAATGGTTGAGGCAGACCAGCAGCGTGCCCGGATTGTCAGAGACCGAACAGGCGGCCGTAACCGTCACGCCCCGCCGCACGCCTTCATGAACGGTTGTTGCAATCTGCACATGCCCGGCATAACGCGCCATCGCGTCGCGATAGTCTTTGGAATCGATGGTTGGCCGTTTCAACACGCATGCGCCTCAAACTTTTGAATGATCAGGATGCATACATAAAGGCCACAGGTGAATTTGAAACCCACGCCGGCGACTTTTTATCGTCCGGACCCTCCCGGCGAGCCGGGATCTGGCGGAATTTGCTTTGAGTTACAATCGCTGCTGGGCTAAATGGGAGGCATGATCATGCGCCACCCGTTCTGCCTCCTGGCCTTCGTTCTGGCTTTTGTTTCCGCCGCTGCTCCAGCCCGTGCGGAAGCGCTTCGGGTTGGCCTGGTCATTCCGCAATCGGGACAGTTCAAGCTTCTGGGCGACCATGTCCGCGAGGCCTTCGCGATCTGGGATGCAGCCAATCCGGGCATGTTCGGCGACATCGTCGAAGGCGATGATGCCTGCACGCCCGAATCGGGAGTGGACGCAGCCGCCTCCATGAGCGAGGCCGGCGTTGATATTGTGGTCGGCTTCCTGTGCACCGAAAGCCTCGCCGCGGCACTGCCTGTGCTGTCGGACAGCGGCATCCCGGTGATGACCCTGACAGTGCGCGCCGACATCATCGGCGAGGAAGCGTCACGGCTCGGATGGAAGTTCTTCCGCCTGGCGCCGCGCGCAGGCTCGGAAGCCGAGATTGCGGCGGACGCCATCTTCCGGTTCTGGGCCGACAAGCCCTTCGCCCTGATCGAGGACGGGGCGATCTCCGGACGCGAACTTGTCGAGGCGATCCGGACCCGGCTGGAAGACCGGGCGCTCAATCCGACATTCGTCGACAATTACCGCCCCGGCCAGGAAACACAGCCAAGCCTGGTGCGCAGGCTCAAATCCGCAGGCGTTTCCCGCGTTTTCGCCGGCGGCGAACGCGCCGACCTGGCGGTGATCGCCCAGGAAGCAGACTACCAGGGGGTGGAACTCCGGTTCATGGGCAGCGACGCCCTGCATGCGCCCGCGGGCGATTTCCCGCTGCCGGACGGCACAATCGCGGTGCTGTCCGCAGGCGCGGTTCCGGGCCCCGAGGACGCGCAGGCCCGCCAGGCCTTTGCGAACGAGGGCCTGGTCGCCGAGGGCCTCAGGATCCCCGCCTATGCTGCGGCCGAGATCCTTGGCGCGGCCGCCACCCGGGCTGGCTATAGCGATACAACACTTGACGCCCTTCTCACCGGCAACACGTTCACCACCGCGCTCGGGCCGGTGACCTTCGACGAGGACGGCGAGCGCCGCGAACCGGGCTTCGTGCTCGCCATTCAGGACAATGACGTCTTCCGGCGGTTGAGCGTGGAAGACGCAGCACGCCTGTCCGGCCAGACCCAGTAATCGGGAACCAGATGATGCAAACCGGCTCAACGCTGCAAAGCGGACCGCGCAATCTGATCACCGACGTGGCAGGCCTCACCGTCGGCAATTCAAGCGATGCTAAACTCAATTCCGGCACGACGGCGATCCTCTGCGATCCGCCCGCCACCGCCGCCGTGCAGGTTCTGGGCGGCGCGCCGGGCACCCGCGAGACCGATCTGCTCGAGCCGCACAACACGGTCGAGACCGTCAACGGCCTGGTTCTCTCCGGCGGCTCTGCTTTCGGGCTTGATGCGGCCAGCGGGGCGCAAGCCTATTTGCGTGAACAGGGAAAAGGCTTCGAGGTCGGGCCGCACCGGATCCCGATCGTGCCCGCGGCCATCCTGTTCGACCTGATCAATGGCGGCGACAAGGACTGGGGGCGATATCCGCCCTACCGCGAACTGGGCTACCAGGCCGCTGCCGCCGCTTCCCGCGATTTTGCCATCGGCACCGCTGGCGCTGGCGTCGGCGCGCTGACGGCCACCTTCAAGGGCGGCCTCGGATCGGCCTCGTCGCTGGTCGCGGGTGAGCACATGATCGGCGCGCTCGTCGCCGCCAACCCGATGGGGTCGGTCACCATCGGCGACACACGCCATTTCTGGGCAGCCCCCTTCGAGATCGGCGACGAGTTCGGCGGTCTGGGCATGCCGGCGCCCTTCCCGCAAGATGCGAGCGAACTGAGGATCAAGTTCCGCGAGATGGCGCGCGGCGTTTCCAACACCACGATCGCCGTCATCGCCACCGACGCCGTTCTTTCCAAGGCCGAGGCCAAGCGGCTGGCGATCGCCGCGCATGCCGGCTTCGCCCGGGCGATCTGGCCCAGCCACACACCGTTTGACGGGGATCTGGTGTTCGCGCTCGCCACCGGCGCATCAGGCCGCAAACCCTCCCCCGAGGCGTTCCTCGATCTGTGTGCGGCAGCAGCATCGACCATGAGCCGGGCCATCGCCCGCGGCGTCCATGCGGCCACGCCCGATCCGCGTGACCTGATGCCGGCCTGGACATCACGACAAGATTGAACAGGCTTCCGGTTGCCCGTCCGGCCCGGCAATGATACCCGGTTCATCCTGACCAATCAGAGGGCCTGCGATGCCAGCCATTCGTCACATGCTGTTCGTCCTGATTGCCGCATGCCTTGCACCGGGCGCGGCCCATGCCGGCGAATTCGCGGAATTCCGGCCAATCGGGTTTTCGCCTGATGGCAAGGTCTTCGCCTTCGAGGAATTCGGCGTCCAGGACGGCTCCGGCTTTGCCTTCGCCAACCGGTTCTTCATCGACACCACGAATGATTCCTTCCTGCCCGGCTCGACGGTTCGTGTCGTGCTGGAAGACGAGACCCTCTCTGTCGGCGACGCCCGCGCCGAGGCGCAGGCCCAGTCGGCATCGCTGGAAGCCCAGTATGATTTCCAGGACAATCCGGGCACCATCGCCGCATTCAACCCGCTGTCCGAACTTGATGGCCCGGCGCACCAGTTGCGCTACACGCCGTTTTCCATGGAACCCCAGCCGTTCGGACCCTACGGGGTCACCCTTGAGGAAAAGCCGCTGCCCGCATCCACGCTCTGCAAGGATATTGACGCCACTTCCATCGGGTTCCGGCTGGAAATGACCGAGGTCAACGGTCAACCTTCCGGCCTGGTGCTCCATGACGACAGTTCGGTGCCGCAAAGCCGCGGCTGCCCCTTGAGCTACCGCATCGGCGGCGCCATCACCCACCATGCCGATGGCGTCTGGACCCATGCCGTCCTCGTGCTGGTCCGATCCTTTGGCTTTGAGGGCGAGAACGGCCGCTGGCTTGCCGTGACCCGACGGCTGGAATGAGCAACCCGGTCAAACGGCACAAGGGACCGGCGCCCAGACCGGCCAACGACAATTCCAATCTTCACGACCGGCTTCAGGCCGCGCGGATCGGCTGGGCTGACGCGTTTCTTGGCGCGCTCGGCTGGGGTGCGGCCATGGCGCTGTCGGCGCAGGCCTGGCTCTGGCTGTCGATGGCAGCAATCACCTCGCATTACTGGAGCATCACAGCGCTGGTGTTTTGCGGCGCGGCGCTCGCCTGGCCATTCAGCCTGGCAAGTTTCCGCTTCATTGCCTTCAGGCGGTCGCGCGAAGCGGCCTTCGCCGCGGCGTTTTTGTGCCTGAGTCTCTTCACCCTGGGCGTCACCGCGATCCTGTTTGCCATCATATACCGCAATTTCTACGCCCAGTGGCATGGCGACCCCTTTACCCGATTGTGGCTGTTGCAGCTCATCTTCACCAGCGCCGCGGCCATCTACCAGTTCGCCGTCGCCGGCGTGCGGCTTTACCTTCCGCTCGGCGTGGCATTCCTTTTTGGCGCATCCTGGATGCTGGCCCGCGCCAACTGTCGCCGGACGCCGCCCAAATCCGGCATTATCTCCTAGACAAACCCGACAGACCGTTTGATTCGCGGGCGAAATGAACTAGACCCACCGCAACGCCAACACATTTACGGACCTTGCCATGATCCCGCGCTATTCCCGCCCCGAGATGGTCGACATCTGGTCGCCCGAATCCAAGTTCCGGATCTGGTTCGAGATCGAGGCGCATGGCTGCGACGCGCTGGCCGAACTCGGGGTCATCCCGAAGGAAGCCGCCAAGACCATCTGGGACAAGGGCAGCGCCGCCACATTCGATATCGACCGAATCGACGAGATCGAGCGCGAGACCAAGCACGACGTCATCGCGTTTCTCACGCATCTGGCTGAAATCGTCGGCCCCGACGCCCGCTTCGTGCACCAGGGCATGACCTCGTCGGATGTTCTCGACACCTGCTTCTCGGTCCAGCTGGTCAAGGCCACGGACCTTCTGCTCGCCGACATCGAGGCGCTGCTTTCAGCTCTCAAGCGCCGGGCGTTCGAGCACAAGGACACCGTCTGCATCGGCCGCTCGCATGGCATCCACGCCGAGCCGGTCACCTTCGGCCTGAAGATGGCCGAGGCCTATGCCGAGTTCGACCGCTGCCGCACGCGGCTGGTCAACGCGCGGGCGGAAATCGCCACCTGCGCCATCTCCGGCGCCGTCGGCACCTTCGCCAACATTGATCCATACGTGGAAGAGCATGTCGCCAAGGCCATGGGCCTGACCGCAGAGCCGGTCTCCACCCAGGTGATCCCGCGCGACCGTCATGCGATGTTCTTTGCAACGCTCGGCGTCATCGCGTCGTCGATCGAGCGTGTCGCCACCGAAATCCGCCATCTGCAGCGCACCGAGGTGCTCGAGGCCGAGGAGTATTTCTCGCCGGGCCAGAAGGGTTCCTCGGCGATGCCGCACAAGCGCAACCCGGTGCTGACCGAAAATCTCACCGGCCTGTCCCGGCTGGTGCGCATGGCGGTGACGCCGGCGATGGAAAACGTGGCGCTGTGGCACGAGCGCGACATCTCGCATTCCTCGGTCGAACGCATGATCGGGCCAGACACCACCATTACGCTCGATTTTGCGCTGGCCCGCCTGACCAATGTCATCGACAAGCTCTTGGTCTATCCCGAGCGCATGGCGGGCAACATGAACCGGCTCGGCGGCCTGGTGCATTCGCAGCGCATCCTGCTGGCGCTCACCCAGGCCGGCTCCTCGCGCAAGGACGCCTACCGTCTGGTCCAGCGCAATGCCATGAAGGTCTGGAACAGCTACCAGGTCTCCGGCGATTCCGAGGTCGACTTCCTAACCGAACTGCTGACTGATGAGGATGTGCGCAAATATCTCTCGGAAACCGAGATCCGCGACCGATTCGATCTCGGCTACCACACCAAGCATGTCGACACGATCTTCGCCCGCGTGTTCGGCGAGAGCTGATCAGGCCCGTTGACACTGTGTCATCGGAAGTGACCAGCGCATCCTGTATGCCTTGATATCGCCCTCATATTGCCGCGGTTTTCGTTGATCCTGACAATCAACCCGAAAACTTGCCCGGAATCATGAGGATGCCATGCAGGATTATCCGCCCTTTGCAAACCGCGACCGCCGCAAGCGCGAGACGCACGACATCAATGACACAGGCGCCAGTCTCTGGATCGCCGCCGCTGTGGTCATTGCCGCTTTGGTCGTCATTGTCACCTTCAACCAGGTCAATCTGAGAAATGACGGCGCGCCGTTCCTGATCGTCCCGCCCGGCCAGATGTCGACGCCTTCGGGCGGACTCAGCTAGACAGCGACCACGCCGCCAGCGCGGCGGTTTTTTTCAAGCGCCTGCCCGGCTCCGGTCTTCCGCTGGTTGACATTTGCGGCGCTCTCCGCCACCTCGGGCGGCATGAAAGTTGCCCAAGCAGACATCCTGATTGTTCCCGGCTACACCAATTCCGGCCCCGATCACTGGCAATCGCGCTGGCAGGCGCGGCTGTCGACCGCCCGTCGCGTCGAACAGGACGAATGGGCCAAGCCGGTCCGTGAAGACTGGACCGCCCGCTTCGCCGAAGCCGTCAACGCGGCCGAGAAGCCGGTTGTCGTAATTGCCCATTCGCTCGGTGTCGCCACCACGCTGCAGGCCCTGCCCGATTGCCAGGACAAGATCGCCGGCGCCTTCCTCGTGGCCCCTCCCGAGGTCGACAATCCCCGGATCCGGCCCAGGCACCTGATGACCTTCGGTCCCTACAGGGAAGACCCGCTGCCGTTTCCCTCGATCGTGGTGGCAAGCCGCAACGATCCCTTCGGCTCCTACGAACACGCCGGCGACATGGCCAATGCCTGGGGCTCGATGCTGGTCGATGCCGGCGAGGCCGGCCACATCAATGCCGAATCAGGCCACGGTCCCTGGCCCGAAGGCATCATGGTCTTCGCCCATTTTCTGGCCCGCCTCAAAGCCTGACCGGCGTCTTCGGACCCGCAAGGCCGGCTCAGCTGCGGGCCTGCTCCAGCATGACCGCCGCTCCGGCATGCAGGATCCCGGGGTCGGTGTTGAGCGCCGCCAGCCGGTAGCCCATTTTTGCAAACCGCGGCACATCCGCAGGGTTGACCGCGAAGATCGCGGCGAACTTGCCGGCATCGCGGGCGCGGCGGCCGATCTGCGCAATCACATCCTGCAAGTCCTCATTGTTCGGATCGACGCCAGCTCCGTTCGACCAGGAAATCGACAGATCCGACGGACCGACAAAGATGCCGTCAATGCCATCGGTCGCCAGAATCCCGTCAAGATCGGCGAAGGCTTCTCGCGTTTCTATCATCGCGAGCGCCAACGTCTGCGCGTTGGCCGCTTGGAAATACCTCTCGGGCGTGTAATCCTTGTGGATCTGCAGCGCCCTCATCGGCCCCCAGGAGCGCTCGCCCTGCGGCGGATATTTCATCGCCCTGGCAAAGGCCACGGCATCGGCCACTGAATTGATCATCGGCGCGATAACGGCCTCAAAGCCCATGTCGAGCGCCCGGCTGGCAAGATCGTTGCGCCCCACGGGAATGCGCAGGATCGCCGGCTTGCCCGCGACTGAAATGGCCCTGACGGAGGCAAACGCGGTGTCTTCGCTGTGGGCGCCATGCTGCATGTCGACGGTGACCGTATCAAACGGACACCGCGCAAGCGCGCCGGCCATTTCCACCGATGGTGATGTCGACCACGCGGTGATCAGCATCTTGTCCTCAGTCCATGCGTCCCGCAGTTTCATGTCCGTTCCTCCCGAATCACACGCCCGCCCCAAGCGGATGCCCTGTTGCCTCAATCCAGCAAAAAGCCGCCCCCGGCAAGCCGAAGGCGGCCTTGAAATTCAAACCCGGCCGAATCAGCTGCTCTGGATCTGCTCGACGGCGACCGCCATCAGTTCTTCCATCTTGCGGCGGAGCTGGTGATCGGACTGCTGGACGTTATTCGCGTCGAAATCGCCGCGGACCTTGCGGAACACGTCCTCGTCGCCGGCTTCCTCGAAATCGGCAATCACCACGGCCTTGGCATAGGCCTCGGCTTCCTCGCCGGTCTTCCCCAGCAATTCGGCGGCCCAGAGGCCCAGAAGCTTGTTGCGGCGGGCTTCCGCCTTGAACTTGAGTTCGCTGTCATGGGCAAACTTGTTTTCGAATGCGTTTTCGCGGTCTTTCATGCTGCTCATGAGCTGGCTCCCGGCGTTGAATCGATAAACCCTATATGGGCGTTACCCCCATAAAACAAAAGACCGCCGAAAGTGCAATCTAAACCCGCACGCGGCGCGCAATTCAGGGGACACACCCGTCAACGGCGTTGTGAAAGCCCGGACAATCGGCTAAAGCACGGGCCAAACAGACCCAATGCCGAGTTGCCGCGGCTTCAGCCGGCTCAAATGACAGAGATCCCCCCATGACCCGTCGCCGCCGTATCTATGAGGGCAAGGCCAAGATCCTTTATGAAGGCCCCGAACCCGGTACGCTGATCCAGTTCTTCAAGGACGACGCCACCGCGTTCAACAAGAAGAAACACGATGTCGTCGACGGCAAGGGCGTGCTCAACAACCGGATTTCCGAGTACATCTTCACGCATCTCAACCGGATCGGCATCCCCACCCACTTCATCCGCCGCATCAACATGCGCGAGCAGCTGATCAAGGAAGTGGAGATCATTCCGCTCGAGATCGTGGTGCGCAACATCGCAGCCGGATCGCTCGCCAAGCGGCTCGGCATCGAGGAAGGCACCGTGCTGCCGCGCTCGATCATCGAGTTCTACTACAAGGCCGATGCGCTCGACGACCCGATGGTGTCTGAAGAGCATGTCACCGCCTTTGGCTGGGCAAGCCCGCAGGAAATCGACGACATCATGGCGCTCGCCATCCGCGTCAATGATTTCCTCACCGGCCTGTTCCTGGGCGTCGGCATCCAGCTGGTCGATTTCAAGATCGAATGCGGCCGGCTGTTCGAGGGCGACATGATGCGCATTGTCGTCGCCGACGAGATTTCGCCCGATTCCTGCCGGCTCTGGGACGTCAACACCAACCAGAAGCTCGACAAGGATGTCTTCCGCCGCGATCTGGGAAGCCTGGTCGAGGCCTACCAGGAAGTCGCGCGCCGGCTCGGCATCATGAACGAGAACGAGATGAACCGCCCTTCCGGACCGGTTCTGGTCAAGTAAGCGTCAGGAGATCCGGACATGATCAAGGCACGCGTGACAGTGACGCTCAAGACCGGCGTCCTCGACCCGCAGGGCAAGGCCATCGAGCACGCGCTGGATGGCCTGGGCTTTTCCGGTGTCGGCCAGGTCCGCCAGGGCAAGGTGTTCGACATCGTGCTCGACACCTCGGACCGGGCCAAGGCCGAAGCCGAGCTCAAGGACATGGCGGCCAAACTGCTCGCCAACACGGTGATCGAGGATTTCTCGGTCGAGGTGCTTTGAGTGATGAAAGCCGCCGTCATCCTGCTCCCCGGCCTCAACCGCGACCGCGACATGATCGCGGCGCTAACCAAGATCTCCGGCCAGGCGCCGCAGACCATCTGGCAGACCGAAACCGCGATTGACGACGATATCGACCTGATCGTCATCCCCGGCGGCTTTTCCTATGGCGATTACCTGCGCTGCGGCGCGATCGCCGCGCGGATGCCGGTGATGCGGGCGGTGCGCGAGAAGGCCGAACAGGGCACCCGCGTGATCGGGGTCTGCAACGGCTTCCAGATCCTGGTCGAGGCCGGCATGCTGCCGGGTGCCTTGATGCGCAACGCCTCGCTCAAGTTTGTCTGCCGCGAGGTCAAGCTCGAGGTTGCCAATGCCGGCACTGTGTTCACCAGCGGCTACACCCAGGGCCAGATCATCCGCTGCCCGGTCGCCCATCATGACGGCAATTATTTCGCCGACCCCGACACGCTGGCCGATATCGAGGCGGGCGGCCAGGTGGCGTTCCGCTATACCGCAGACACCAACCCGAACGGTTCGGTCAACAACATCGCGGGCATCGTCAACAAGGCGGGCAATGTGCTCGGCATGATGCCGCATCCGGAAAACCTGATTGAAGCGGCTCATGGCGGCACCGATGGCCGCGCCCTGTTCGAGGCAGCACTTGGGCTGGTCGACGCCTGACAGCATCGGTGCCGATTGCTTCCAGCCGGATGAACAGGCAGCCGGCCGCATCAGGAATCATGCTATGGCACCCCGTCATGATTGCCCACCTCGCAAGCCCCCGGAGACCCTGATGAACCGTTTTTGGCCGATGCTTGTGGTGGCGCCCGGATTTGCCCTGGCCGCCTGCTCCCCCGCAGCGAAACCGCCCGCAGGCCTGAGCGCCCATGCGCAATCGGTGTCCACCCTGCAGCGGGTCAACACCCAGGCCAATGCCTGCTGGCTGAAAGACAGCGATTTCAAGAACTACGGAATCGTTCCCGAACTCGATACGACCAGCACCCCCAGAGTGCTGATCATCCCGCGCGGCAAGCCGCAATCCCTGCCCCAGGCGGTCATCGTCGCCTCGGCGGGCGGCGCGCAGTTCTACGGCCCGCTGTCCACCTCGCCACTCGCGGGACGGATCAACAGCGACATCTCACGCTGGGCCTCGGGCGCGACGGGGTGTTGAGGGTGATCGCCCGCGCGTCTGGGTGCGGCTCGCTTCGACAGAACAGAGGCGACGCACGCCGACGGTAACCGCAATCGACGGATTCACCGGATTGGTCAGCCCCACCGGTTGACATGCGAAATCCGATCCCAGATCGGGCGCTTGGCTTCTCGCGCCGCCTCGTCCGGCCGTAGCCCGATATCGCGCAACTCTTCATCTGTCAGTCTCTGCAGCGCCCTGCGCGTGCGCTGCACTTCGAAGCCGTGCAGAATCCAGCCGAGGTAGTGCCGGAGCGTCCTCGGCTTTGCCTGCCTGTGTCTGTGCGTATGAGCGACTGGGTTCCGCTCCAGGACGGGCAATTCGGCCCTCGAATGGGGGACAATTGTCTGCATTGTATCCATTTCATCAACTCCAATCGACGTGTAATTGCTTAATTGTCACCATTGATTGACTCAATTTCCTTTTCAAGCTAATTATTGTCACCATGACAAAATGGATTCCAGAGTTTGCGGGCGCAAAGCTGCCCAAATACATCGCCATCGCCGATGCAATGGACCGGGACATTGGCAACGGCATCCTGAAACCCGGCGCGCGCCTGCCGCCGCAGCGGGATCTGGCCTACGATCTGAAGGTGACAATCGGGACAATCAGCCGAGCCTACGCGCTCGCCACTGAGCGCGGCCTCATCGCCGGCGAAGTCGGCCGCGGCACCTATGTCCTGGCGCGGCAGAGTCCGGAGCCGGAATTGGCGGGCAGCGACTTCAGGGGCGCGCGCCCCGAAACCTCGCCTGCGCTCGCGCAGGCGCTGCGCATGGATTCGACGGCCGGCGCCAATGTCGGCCAATCCGCGGTCATCGGCCCAATGCTGGCGCAGGTTTTCATCGACGAGCCGCTCCGCTCCAATGATTATACGCGCACGATTCCCGATGAATGGCGCGAGGCCGGCGCGGCGTGGCTTGCCACCGGCGGCTGGCGCCCTGCCCCTGACACGATCATACCGGTGACCGGTGCGCTGAGCGGCATCGAGAATGTCATCGCCGCCGTCACCGCGCCGGGAGACAAGATCGCCTTCGAGGATCTGACCTACAGCGCGCTGGCGCGCGGCGCGGCCCTCATCGGACGGCGCGCCATCAAGGTCCGCGGCGGCGACGAAGGGCTCGACCCCGACGATTTCGAGCGCGTCTGCGCACGCGACCACCCGAAGGCGCTGGTGGTGATCCCCACGCTGAACAATCCGACCATCACCATCATGCCGGAGAGCAACCGCAGGCGGATCGCCGAAATCGCCCATCGCCATAATGTCTGGATCATCGAGGACAATATTTACGGCAAGGCGCTGGACGACGCGCCGCCGCCGTTTGCCCATATTGCGCCGGAGCAGACCTTTCACGTATCAGGCGTTTCAAAGTTGCTGAGCGCAGGATTGCGTGCTGGCTGGGTCTCCGGTCCGCCCGGTTTCGCCAACCAGATCATCAACGCCAAGAAGCTCATGACCGGCGGCCTGCCCTATGCGATGACCGAGGTCACCGCGCGGCTCGTCCTGAGCGGTGAAGCCGCAAGGCTCACGGCCGCCATTCTCAGCGAAATCCGGGCGAGAGGGGATATCGCCCGCGACATACTGGCAGGCCATCACTTCGCAAGCCACCCCCGATGTCCCTATATATGGCTCACTTTGCCTGACCCCTGGCTTCCGGGAACCTTCAAGAACGCAGCCCTGGAGGCAGGTGTTGCCATCGTCGAGGCCGATTCGTTCAAGATCGGCCAGGCCGATCGCGTCTCCCATTGCGTCCGCGCGGCCTTTTCCGTTCTCGAAAGCCGCGAGGATGTCAGGCGGGGCTTCGAAATCCTGCGCCAGCTTCTCGACAATGCGCGGGTCAGTTACGACGGAATGGAATAGGCTTTTCCCACGCCATCGGGAAAATCACGTTTATTCACCGAATTTCGCGCGTTTCCCTTTCTTGGTGGGCTGGAATTCGGCTATAGCCCGGGGTGAACATTCCTTGCGGTTCTACTGATCATGGGCGGCAGCGCCCGCTTGACCAGAAATCAAAGAAATTGGACAGAATGACCATTCCGAACACCGTTCCGATCACCGAAGAGCTGATTGCCGCCCACGGCCTCAAGCCCGACGAGTATCAGCGCATACTCGATCTGATCGGCCGCGAGCCGACCTTCACCGAGCTTGGCATCTTCTCGGCGATGTGGAACGAGCATTGCTCCTACAAATCCTCGAAGAAATGGCTGAAGACGCTGCCGACCACCGGCCCGCGCGTCATCCAGGGTCCGGGCGAAAACGCCGGCGTGGTTGATATCGGCGATGGCGACTGCGTGGTCTTCAAGATGGAAAGCCACAACCACCCCTCCTACATCGAGCCCTACCAGGGCGCCGCCACCGGCGTCGGCGGCATCCTGCGCGACGTCTTCACGATGGGCGCCCGCCCGATCGCGGCGATGAATGCGCTCAGGTTCGGCGCACCCGACCACCCCAAGACCCGCCATCTGGTCTCCGGCGTCGTCGCCGGCGTCGGCGGCTACGGCAATTCCTTCGGCGTGCCCACGGTTGGCGGCGAGGTCGAGTTCGATCCGCGCTACAATGGTAACTGCCTGGTCAACGCCTTTGCGGCGGGCATCGCCCGGACCGACGCGATCTTCCTGTCCGAAGCCAAGGGCGTCGGCCTGCCGGTGGTCTATCTCGGCGCCAAGACCGGCCGCGACGGCGTCGGCGGCGCCACCATGGCCTCGGCCGAATTCGACGAATCGATCGAGGAAAAACGCCCGACAGTGCAGGTCGGCGACCCGTTCACCGAAAAATGCCTGCTTGAGGCCTGCCTCGAGCTGATGCAGACCGGCGCGGTCATCGCCATCCAGGACATGGGAGCCGCGGGGCTGACCTGCTCGGCCGTCGAAATGGGCGCCAAGGGCGGTCTCGGCATCGAACTCGATTTGGACAAGGTGCCTGTGCGCGAAGAGCGCATGAGCGCCTACGAGATGATGCTGTCGGAAAGCCAGGAGCGCATGCTCATGGTGCTGGAACCTTCGAAGGAAGAGGTCGCCAAGGCGATCTTCGTCAAATGGGGGCTGGATTTCGCCATTGTCGGCAAGACCACCGACGATCTGCGCTTCCGCATCCTGCACCAGGGCGAGGAAGTCGCCAACCTGCCGATCAAGGAACTGGGCGACGAAGCCCCCGAATATGACAGGGAATGGCGCGAGATCGGCGGCCTCTCTGAGATTTCCTATGCCGACGTCGAGGAGCCCGAAGACTACGGCCAGGCGCTCATCGATCTGCTGGGCTCGCCCAACAATGCCTCCAGGCGCTGGGTCTGGGAGCAGTATGACACGCTGATCCAGGGCAATTCGCTGCAGATCCCCGGCGGCGACGCCGGCGTCGTGCGCGTCGAGGGCCACGCCACCAAGGCGCTGGCCTTCTCCTCCGATGTGACGCCGCGCTATGTCGAGGCCAATCCCTACGAGGGCGGCAAGCAGGCGGTCGCCGAATGCTGGCGCAACCTGACCGCCACCGGCGCCGAGCCGCTGGCCGCCACCGACAATTTGAATTTCGGCAATCCCGAGCGGCCCGAGATCATGGGCCAGCTGGTGATGGCGATCCAGGGCATCGGCGAAGCCTGCCGGGCGCTCGACTTCCCCATCGTCTCCGGCAATGTCTCGCTCTACAACGAGACCAATGGCGAGGCGATCCTGCCCACGCCCACCATCGGCGGCGTCGGCCTGATCCCGGACTGGGCCCATATGGCGCGTATCGGTGGCGCCAACGAGGGCGACGCCGTCATCCTGATCGGCGGCGATGGCAGTCATCTCGGCCAGTCCGCCTGGATGCGCGATTGTCTCGGCAGGTCCGAGGGCGCGCCGCCTGCGGTCGATCTGATGGCCGAGCGCCGCAATGGCGATTTCGTCCGCTCGGCGATCCGCAACGACCTTGTCAGCTCCTGCCATGACATTTCCTCGGGTGGGCTTGCCACGACGCTCGCCGAAATGGCCATGGCGTCGGATCTCGGCATGGAAATTGACCTCTCCACCAGCAATGGCCCAGCCCATGCGCTGCTATTCGGCGAGGACCAGGCACGCTACGTGGTCACCGTTCCCGCCGACATGGCGGGCTATGTCGCGGCCAGCGCCGAGGGCGCCGGCGTGCCCTTCCGCCGGCTTGGCGTCATGTCCGGCGACAGCCTGAAGGTCGAGGGCCTGCTGACAGTCCCTCTATCCGCATTGCGCAGCGCCCATGAATCGTGGTTCCCTGCATTCATGGACAGCCCGGCGGCGCTCGCCGCCGAATAGCCCAATCAGGAGCCTTGCCAGATGGCGATGAACGCAAACGATATCGAGAAAATGATCAAGGCCGGGATTCCGGACGCGAAAGTGACCATCCGCGACCTCGCCGGCGACGGCGACCATTACGCAGCCGAAGTGGTGGCCGAAAGCTTCCGCGGCAAGAGCCGGGTGCAGCAGCACCAGATGGTCTACAATGCCCTGCAGGGCAACATGGGCGGCGTGCTGCACGCCTTGGCGCTGCAGACCAGCATCCCCGAATAGGCACGCGCCATGGCGGGCTTTCTCGACGGCCTGATCGGCGAGATCATCGACGGCGTCGTCGACGGCATGGCCAAGGGCGCTCTCACCCGCAAACGCCGCCGCACCACAAGGCGCAAGACAAGCCGCCGCAAGACCATGTCAAGCCGCAAGCGCCCGTCCACCTCGACGATCGAAAAAGTTCTGATCGAAGCGCTGACCGGCAAGAAACCGGCTGCGACGCGGCCACGGACCCGGCGGAAGACCGCAAAGACCACGCAGCGAATGACCACGTCGCGCAAGCGAACCTCCTAGCCCAGCCCCGACGTCATTCCGCCATCCTGGCAAACACCGCCACCACCGGCCCCGCAGGTTCGCCCGAATCGATCTCCATCTCGCTGCCCCAGGCGAGGCTAGAGACCGCGCCATCGAAGAACAGCGCGTCCGGGCAATCCGCGACATCGCGGAACAGCCGCGCAAAGGAGCCCAGGCTCACCGGATCCCGGGTGATCGCCAGCACGATTTTTCCGTCGCGCACCCCGACGCCGTTGCGAATGTATTTCGTGGTGCCATCGGGCAGGAAACGCGGATGGATCGCGCCTTGGATCACCAGCATCGGGCCCGACTGGGTGGCGAATTGGGGCGCGATCCCAGCCTGCGCATAAGCTTCGGTTTCCATCACCCCGGCCTGGGCGTCGGTGCCGATGAAGAACACCCCGTTTGGCTTGAGAAAGAAATTGCCGAACCCGCCATCGGTGTTGACGGCCGAGAGTTCAGCGCCACCCTCGACATAGAGCCCGACCGGGGTCATGTCGGCGTGATACATGCCCGCGTTCATCGCTAGCACCGGCGTCTGTCCCGCTTCCGCCAAGGCCGCCACGGCCCGCGGAACGCTTCTATATGGCACACCCTCTGCGTCGCGGTAGACGAGCCTCACCTCATAGGCCGAGGGATTGATCACGCACAGGACCGCCCGCGCGCCCTCGAAAACCATTTCCTCGCAGATGTCCGGCCTGTTTGGCGCTGTCATCGCCTCGCTCCCTTGCTGCACTGGCACCTCCGGCCCCTTGCCAGACGGTGACAGCACCGCCCATGCCCAAAACCCACCGGCCGCTGCCAGCAGGAGAAACACGAAAAAACCGGCGCGGCGCGTCAACATGGCATCACTTATAGGGCGCGCCTTCTTGTCTTGTCATCCGCGGCGCGTTATCTGAAGGACAAAGAAATATCGTGGAAACACGTTTTGAAAGGATCCACCAATGTCCGGCATCAATGATTTCATCGACAATGAAGTGAAAACCAATGACGTCGTGCTGTTCATGAAGGGCACGCCGCAGTTTCCGCAGTGCGGGTTCTCGGGCCAGGTCGTCCAGATCCTCGATTATCTCGGCGTGCCCTACAAGGGCGTCAACGTGCTCGCCGACGATGCGCTGAGGAACGGCATCAAGGAATATTCCAACTGGCCGACCATCCCGCAGCTCTACGTCAAGGGCGAGTTCATCGGCGGCTGCGACATCATCCGCGAGATGTTCCAGTCTGAAGAGCTCCAGCAGCACATGAATGAAGCCGGCGTTCCGGTGAAGGCTGCCTGATTCTCCTCGCCCGGGGGCTTGGGCTCGATGGCGCCACGCCTCCTCCTGCCGGAACCCGCTGCAGCGGCCTTTCGCCGGCAGGCAGACGCCTGCGCCCGCATGGGATCGCCGTTTACCGCCGCTCTCTGCGCCGCCATAGCTAATGCGGGACTTCCGGACGGGGCGGTCCGCGATGCACTTTCCGGCTGGCCCGGCATCGCCGACAACACAGGTGACGCGATTCCACTGAGGTTGACCGGCGCGCTGCACCGGCTTGTACTTGACAGCTTGGATGCAGCGCTTGCAGCGATTTACCCGTCACAAGCGGAGGGGTCCGACGGTCTGATCGATGCTGTCCACCGGGCAGTTCTCGTCCATGAAGCCTTCATTCTCGACTTTCTCAAATCCCCGCCGCAAACTAATGAGGTGGGACGGTCGGCGCTGCTTTACCCCGCTTTTGCCTGGTTGGCGGCGCGACTCCCGTCAGACTTCGAGATACTGGAAATCGGCGCAAGCGCCGGTCTCAATCAGAACTTCGACCGCTATGCTATCGATTACGGCGCCTGGCAGGCAGGCGACCCTGCCTCCCCCGTCCGGATTTCCTGCGACTGGCGCAGTGCGCCGCCCGGAGCTCTGCACTTCCCGGAATTCTCGGTCATCGCCCGTTACGCCAGCGATATCGAGCCTGTGGCGATTTCCACACAGGCCGAGCGGACCCGTTTGAGATCCTATGTCTGGCCGGATCAGGCGGACCGGCTCGCGCGGCTTGACGCGGCGCTTGATCTCGCAGCCAGGTTTCCGCCCCGGGTCGAGCGCGCCGCGGCCGCGGACTGGCTCGAAGACAGGCTTTCGCGCCCGCACGCAGCACCGCACCGGGTCCTCATGCACACCGTCATGTGGCAATATCTTCCCGGCGCCGAGCGGACGCGGGCGGAAACACTGATCCGCGAACATGGGCGCACTGCGCGCCCGCAAACGCCGTTTTCGTGGCTGCGGTTTGAAGCTGATGCCTCGTCCCCGGGCGGCGGCATCCTGGTCACCACCTGGTCGGGCGCACCCGACGACGGCATCACACATTGCCTCGGCCGGGGCGATTTTCACGGCCGCTGGATCGAATGGCGAGGGTAACGACGGCGCGCTGGCACCCGTCAAACGCTCAGCGATGGAATCACCGTATGGTGGCCGGACGCCACCTGGGTTAGACTGACGATTCACCCTCGACCTCACATCCAAAGTCGCATGCCTTGCGCACAAGGAGACCCATCCCGTGACCTGGACCATCTATCTCTCGGGCGAAATCCACACCGACTGGCGTGACCAGATCGAGGCCGGGGCCAGGGCTGCAGGATTGCCGGTGGCATTCAGCGCGCCGGTGACCCATCACGAAGCCTCCGATGATGTCGGCGTCGCCATCCTGGGCAGCGAACCCGACAAGTTCTGGCACGACCGCAAGGGCGCGCAGATCAACGCAATCCGCACCCGCACGCTTCTCGACAAGGCCGACATCGTCGTCGTCCGCTTTGGCGAGAAATACAAGCAGTGGAACGCCGCCTTCGACGCGGGCTATGCCAGCGCCCGCGGCAAGCCGCTGATCATTCTGCATTTCGACGAGCATGCCCACGCGCTCAAGGAAATCGACGCGGCGGCGCTCGCAGTCGCCAAGACCCCCGACCAGGTGGTGGCGATCCTGCGCTACGTCATCGACGGCGGGCTTGCCGGCTACACCGATACGGATGACCACGCGCGGTGACCGGCGCGTCCTATACGGGCTTTGGCGACAAGGCCCTGCCCTTTCTCAAGGCGCTCGGCTTTCACCAGAACCGCGAGTGGTTTCACGACAACAAGGCGATCTTCGAGGAGCACCTCAACGAACCGCGGGGCCGTCTGATCGACGATCTGGCGGCGCGGCTCGCGGAGAGGCGGATCCCGCTCACCTGCGCCCGCAAGACCTCGACCTTCCGCATCAACCGCGACGTCCGATTCGCCAAGGAGAAGCACCCCTACAACACCCATGTCAGCGCGGTGGTGACCCGCTCGGGCGCCAAGAAGGACCAGGGCCTGCTCTATGTCCATGTCTCGCCCGACGATTCCTTTCTCGCGGTCGGCTTCTACGCGATGGAACCTGACGAACTGCGCGCCTTCCGCGAGGCGATCGTCGCGCGCAAGGCGCAGTTCGATGAGGCGCTGAAGCCGCTGCTCGGTCTCGGCTTCGCCTTCGACCGCGAGGACAGCCTCAAGCGCACCCCGCGCGGCTTCGAGACCGTCGATGAACCGGAGCTGGTGGATCTGCTCCGCCTCAGGCACCTGACCCTGTCGCGGCGGTTTGGCCCCGACCGGCTCAAGGGCACGGCGCTGCTTGAAGATCTGGTCGAACTGGCGGAAGCTGCGCAGCCCATGCTCAGCTTCGGCTGGCGGGTGACAGATCCGGTTCGCGCCGCCCGCGACGAGCTTTCTCACTGAAAAGGACCACCTATGCGCCTTCGCCTCCTGACCGGCATTTTGGCTCTCCTCATCGCGCTGCCGCAGGCTGCCCGCGCCGATGACGCCAACGAGATCGACCTCAAGCTGTTCGGCGAAGATGTCGTCGAAGGCTGGCAGGGCTGCCGCTTCAGCCTCTGGCAGGCCGATCGCGACCCGCTGCGCGACAGCTTCGCCTATGTGTTGTTCGCCCCCATTCCCGATGGCGAGGCGCTGCCGGCCTGGGTCAAGATCGGCGAGGACGTCGCCGCGGTCGCCAAGCAGGACATCGGCTCCGCCGAGACCGGCATGCTCGAGCCCGTCCAGCTCTTCAAGAGCACCGACGGCGATCTGACCGTGCTCCTGGAGATCGAAAGCCAGCAACGCTCGGACCGCGGCATCGAGATCGACGACGCCCGCCTGACATTTCTCGTCAACGACAAGTTCCCCTTCCCCGTCCGGGTCAAGGGCCTGAACGGCTGCCTTGACGACGTCGGCGATGCCGAAAGCGCGGCGGCCGAGGCGGAGCCTGCCGTGCCCGGGGATGGCATTTCGCTGAGCCAGCCGGTCGATATCGACAGTCTCGACCAGGTCCCTGCGCCGATCCTGACGGCGATTGCCGAACAGGCCCCCGAATGCGAACCGCAAAACACAGCCGGCTATTCGACCGCCTACACCGTCAACGACGCCGTCACGCTGTGGCAGCTCCCCTGCAATCTCTACGCCAACCGGGGCTCCAACGTCTTTGTGCTGCGATGGACCTATCAGCCCGATGTCGCCACCGTGCTGATGATCCCGACGGTCCCGGGCTCCGGAGAGCCGGAAACGGCCGAACTCCTCGAAGCCACCGTGGATCCGGCCACGGCGACCGTCACCTCCATCTCGCTCGACCGCGGCGGCGACTGCGGCACATTCGGCAGATTCCGGCTTGAAGACGCCCCCGGCGAAACGCTCGAATTCAGGCTGCTGGAGCAGCGCAGCAAGACCGACTGCGATGGCGTCCAGTCCGATCCGGCCGACTTCCCGCTCGTCTATGAGAGCCGCTAGCCCGCCCGGGCGCTGACCCCCTGTCGGCGTCGCCGCCCGACCGATGCCAAAACCGCGCCTTGCCGGATCCGTCCGGCAGGTCTATGAACGACATCGGCGCCGGCCATCATGCCCCGCCGTTTTTATTCCCCAGACCGCAATGGTCCAGACATAGCGCGCCCGATAAGGCGCATATGGGGCTCAGCTTTGCAGTGAACAGATACGCAATCCCTTTCTGTTCCCGATAGGATGGATTCATCAATGCACGGAACAACGCCACCCGTTGCACATCAGCCTGTGACGATCGGCGGCGTCAGTCGCCCGCAATTCATCGCCATCGTCGCCTCGCTGATGGCGCTCAATGCCCTCGCCATCGACATCATGTTGCCGGCCTTCCCCAACATTTCCCAGAGCCTTGGCCTCACCGACGCCAACCTGGTGCAATATGTGCTGTTGTCCTACGTCATCGGGTTTGGCGGCGCGCAGCTGTTCTTCGGACCCATCGCCGACCGGTACGGCCGGCGCACGCCGTTGTTTGTCGGCATCGCGCTCTACGCGATCTGCGCCATTGCCGGCGCCTTCGCGCCGAGCTTCGAATTCCTCCTGCTGGCGCGGTTTCTGCAAGGCGTGGGCGCTGCGGCAACGCGGGTGATCGCTCTCTCGGTGGTGCGCGACACCCATTCCGGCAGTGGCATGGCCGCGACCATGTCGCTGGTCATGATGGTCTTCATGGTGGTGCCGGTGTTTGCGCCGATGATGGGCCAGGTGATCATCCTGGCGGGCGACTGGCATCTCATCTTCGTGTTCATGGCCTTCGTGTCGGTGGCAGTCGGCCTCTGGGCTGCCTTCCGCCTGCCCGAGACGCTGAAGGAGGAAAACCGCCGGCCGCTGACGCTCGCAAGCATCCGCCAGGCCTTCGCCATCGTGCTCACCAACCGCATGGCGCTGTTCTACACCCTGGCGACGAGCTTCTATTTCGGCTCGCTGTTCGGCTTCCTCAATGTGGCGCAGCCGATCTATGTCGACATCTACGGACTGGGCAGCTATTTCCCCGTCGCCTTCGCCGCGGTCGCGGTCGTGATGGCCGGCTCCTCGTTTCTCAATTCGCGGCTCGTCGGCCGCTTCGGCCAGCGCCGGCTGTCGCACAGCGCCCTGATCGCCTATTTCGTTCTGGGCTTGATCCTGGCCGGGCTGACAGCCATGGGGCCGATCCCGTTCTGGCTGTTTTTCTCAATCTCGCTGCTGATGATGCCGCTGTTCGGCTTTGTCGGCTCGAATTTCAATTCGATCGCCATGGAACCGCTGGGCGCCATCGCCGGCACCGCGTCGTCGACGCTGGGCTTTGCCCAGACGGTCGGCGGCGGCGTGGTCGGCGCCTTGATCGGCCAGGCCTATGACGGCACGGTGTTCCCGCTCGCCGCCGGCTATGCGCTGGTCTCGGCCGTGGCGATCGCCATGGTGCTGATTGCCGAAAAAGGCCGCCTGTTCGGGGTGGGCACTCCGGATTGATCGGGCAGATCTAGCTCCGCCACAACGCCTCGCGCACGATAGCCCAACTCTCTGGATCAGTGGTCGCCAGCAACCCGCCACCCAGGTGCGCGGGCGTGTAGAGGCTGCCGTCAAAGCGGCGGACATGGCCGCCCGCCTCCTCTGTGATCAGGGCACCGGCCAGATGATCCCACGGCATCAGCTTGTTGTAGAGCGCAAAGTGAATGTGGCCGCCCGCCAGCAGCCGGTATTCCTGCGCGGCGCAGCGGTAGCCGACATTGCCCAGACATTGCGCCAGATTGGCTGCCACGAGGCTGCGTTCGGGCTCAGGCATGTATTGCCACGACGCCGAGCCGATCATCGCGCCGATCGAGCCTGCAGGCTCTGCCACGCGAAGCGCGCTCTCGCGCCCGTCAAGCCGCCGCAGCACCGCGCCTGCGCCCTTCTCGGCCATGATCCAGTCCTGGCCGACAGGATCGTGAATGATCCCGGCAACAGTCTCGCCCGCCTCGACAACGGCCAGCATGACGCCGAAGGAGGCAACACCCGAGGCAAAGTTGAAGGTGCCGTCGATCGGGTCGACCACGAAGGCGCGCCGGTCGGTCTTCGACCAGTCGTCAAGCAGCGCCGGATTGTCAGACACCGCCTCCTCGCCGATCACCAGCGATCCGGGAAAGCGATCGAGCAGCGCCGCGGTGATCATCCGTTCGGCAGCCACATCGGCCTCGGTCACCAGGTCGGCGGCCGAGGTCTTCTCCTGAACCGCGCCCTCGCCCAGGTTGCGAAACCGCGGCATGATCTCGGTGGTTCCCGCCTCAAGCAGCAATGCCGCCATCCAATCGATATCCGCTGAACTCAGTCTGGTCATGTGTCTGCCTTCTTTGGATGAAGCGTAAGCGCCGAAAAATCAAACAGGGATCTATCAAGCAGATGTGACGGGCGCGTGTTGCCCAGCGCACGGATCATCGAGTCCTTGCGGCCCGGCATCCGCCGCTCAATGTCGCCGATCATCAGTTTCATGGCATTGCGCTGCAGCCCGTCCTGCGAGCCGCAGAGATCGCACGGGATGATCGGGAAGGCCATCGCCTCGGCAAACCGCGCCAGGTCCTCCTCGGCGCAATAGGCCAGGGGTCTCAGCACCATCACGTCGCCATCATCATTGAGGAGTTTTGGCGGCATGGCCTCCAACCGCCCGCCATGGAAGAAATTGAGAAAGAAGGTCTCGAGGATATCGTCGCGGTGATGACCCAGCACCAGCGCCTCGCAGCCCTCCTCGCGCGCGATCCGGTAGAGATTGCCGCGTCTCAATCGCGAACACAGCGCGCAATAGGTGGCCCCCTCCGGCACCTTCGCGGTCACCACCGAATAGGTGTCGCGGTATTCGATCCGGTGCGGAATGTCATTTGCGGTGAGGTAATCGGGCAGGATGTGCTTGGGGAAGTTCGGCTGGCCCTGGTCGAGGTTGCAGGCGATCAGGTCGACCGGCAGAAGCCCGCGCCATTTCAGATCCATCAGCAGCGCCAGGAGCCCGTAGGAATCCTTGCCGCCCGACACCGCCACCAGCCAGCGCGGGCGTTTGCCCTCCGCCTCGGGGCTCACCATGGAAAATTCGTCAATCGCCTGCCGCACATTGCGGATCAGCCGCTTGCGCAGCTTGTTGAACGACACGCTCGACGGCGCATGGGCAAACAGCGACGGGCCGGCATCCGCCGGCGCCTCCATCGTCTCAACAGGGTCGATCACTTCGCTCATGGCACCCGGGATGATGGCTTTGGCCGGTTCCGTCAAGCCCCGAACACCGACCATTCCATCCGCCTGGCCAATTGTTCGAGTGCGGCGGTGCCGAGTTTGGAATTGCCGACCGGGTCGAGCCCCGGCGACCAGACCGCAATCGACGCGGTTCCGGGCGCAATCGCCAGGATCCCGCCGCCCACGCCGCTCTTGCCGGGCAGGCCCACACGGAAGGCGAATTCGCCCGAACCGTCATAGTGGCCGCACATCAGCATGATGGCGTTGATGCGCCGCGCCCGCTCCACCGGCACCACCTGCAGGCCGGTCAGCGGGTTGCACCCCCGGCTCGCCAGATACAGGCCGGCACGCGCCAGTTGGCGACAGGACATGGCGATGGCGCATTGATGGAAATAGACGCCCAGGACATGGTCGACCGGATGCTCGATCGCGCCGAAGGACCGCATGAAATGCGCCAGCGACGCGTTGCGGTCGCCATGTTCGGTCTCCGAGCGCGCCACGCGCTCATCGATCAGGATCGTGTCGTCGTCGGCCAGATAGCGGATGAAGCGGACGATCTCGCCGATCGCCTCGCGCGGCTGATGGCCCGACAGGATCAGGTCGGCGAGCACGATCGCGCCGGCATTGATGAACGGATTGCGCGGTCGACCCTTCTCCTGCTCCAGCTGTACGATCGAATTGAACGGATTGCCCGACGGCTCGCGCCCGACCCGGGCCCACAGCGAATCACCGAGCTTGCCCAGCGCCAGGGAAAGCGTGAACACCTTCGACACGCTCTGGATCGAAAACGGGGTTTCGGCGTCGCCCGCGGTCAGAACCTGGCCATCGGGCAGCGCCACGGCGATGCCGAACTGGTTCGGGTCGACCTTGGCGAGCTCGGGAATGTAATGCGCCACTTGCCCCCGGTCGCCATTGCCGGCCGCCTCCAGCGCGATCTCGTCGAGCACATCCTGCAACTTGGTCATGGGCTGCCCCTCAATGAGGATATCAAGATACCGCAGATACAAAAAGGCCGCCCCGAGGAGCGGCCTTGATGTGGCGTGACCGGAGCGATCCGATCAGCGCGAATAGAATTCGACGACCAGGTTCGGTTCCATCACGACAGCGTAGGGAACGTCGCTCAAGGTCGGGGTGCGCACGAAGGTGGCCGACATCTTGTGGTGATCCGCTTCGATGTATTCAGGCACGTCGCGCTCGGCGAGCTGGGCCGATTCGAGCACGATGGCGAGCTGCTTGGATTTTTCCTTGACAGCAACCACGTCGCCCGGCTTGCAGCGGTACGAACCGATGTTGACGCGCTGGCCGTTGACGGTGATGTGGCCGTGGTTGACGAACTGGCGCGCGGCGAAAATCGTCGGCACGAACTTGGCGCGGTAGACGACGGCGTCGAGGCGCTGCTCCAGAAGGCCGATCAGGTTTTCGGGCGTATCGCCCTTCATCCGGTTGGCTTCGTCATAGGTCTTGCGGAACTGCTTTTCCGAGATGTCGCCGTAATAGCCCTTGAGCTTCTGCTTGGCGCGCAGCTGCACGCCGAAGTCGGAAAGCTTGCCCTTGCGGCGCTGACCGTGCTGACCGGGGCCATATTCGCGGCGGTTGACCGGGGACTTCGGACGGCCCCAGATGTTCTCGCCCATACGGCGATCGAGTTTGTACTTGGACGATTCGCGCTTGCTCATCGCATTTCCTTTCAAAAGGTTGCCCCGGCCTGTTGCCAGACCGGATGAAGGAAACGCGCCCTCCTCTGGCCCCCGTTTTCGGGACCTGACAGGACGGTCGACGCACGCTTTGTGCAAACCGTCCACGGGACACGTAGGAAAACGCGAGAGCATGAACCCTCGCGCTGGCCGGTCTCTACGGTGGAAAACCCGGGAAGTCAACACTTTGTGCGGAGTCCGCCTGCAAGCGACTCTAATAACCAACGGACCCCGCCCAACTCTTGGCGTCAATATTCCCGTTGGCGGCAAGGAGGGGTATAGCTGTCTTTTCCGCCAACTGGATTGCGAGTCCCCATGACCGACACCGTTCTCGACCGCCTGCTCCGCTATGTCGTCATCGACACCCAGTCGGACGCATCGTCGCCGGCCCAGCCCTCGACAGAAAAGCAGAAGGATCTCGGCCGCGTGCTGGTCGGCGAACTTCTGGCGATGGGTCTTGACGACGCGCACATGGACGAGCACGGCAATGTCTATGCGACGGTGCCATCCAACACCTCAAAGGACGTCCCGGTCATCTGTTTCTGCTCGCATATGGATACAGCACCGGATTTCACCGGCACGAACGTCAAGCCCAACATCGTGAAAGACTATCAGGGTGGCGACATCCAGTTGACCGGTGACACGAGCCGCGTGATCCGCATGAGCGAGCATCCCGAACTGCGCAACCAGATCGGCCACGACATCGTCACCACCGACGGCACCACGCTGCTCGGCGCCGACGACAAGGCGGGCATCGCCGAGATCATGACCGCCGCGCAAATCCTGATAGAGAATCCGGACATCAAGCACGGCGCGATCAGGCTCCTGTTCACCACCGACGAGGAGATCGGCCGCGGCGCCGACAAGGTCGACCTTGCAAAGCTCGGCGCCGCCTTCGGCTACACGCTCGACGGCTCCACCATCGGCGAGATCGAGGACGAGACCTTCTCCGCCGACGGCGTCGAGATCGAGATCACCGGCGTCGCCCAGCACCCCGGCACCTCCAAGGGTGTGATGGAAAACGCCATCAAGATCGCCGCCGACATCATCGCCCGTCTGCCCAAGGACATGGCGCCGGAAACCACCGACGGCCGCCAGGGGTTTATCCACCCGACCGGCATCACCGGATCGATGGACAAGGCCCGCCTCTCCTTCATCATCCGCGATTTCGTCAATGACGAACTCACCCAGATGGAAGCGCTTCTGCAGCAGATCGCGGAGGAGGTGTTGGCCGCCTATCCGGGCTCGACCATGCGCTTCACCGTCACCGAGCAGTACCGCAACATGAAGGAAGTGCTCGACCGCCACCCCGAGATCATGGACAATCTGATGGAAGCCGCCCGCCGCGTCGGCCTCGAGCCGGTCACCCATTCCATTCGCGGCGGCACCGACGGCTCGCGGCTCTCCTTCATGGGCCTTCCCTGCCCCAACATCTACACCGGCGGCCACTCCTACCACTCTCCGCTCGAATGGATCAGCCGCCAGGACATGGAGAAATCAGTGGCGACGATTGTCGAACTGGTGAAGGTCTGGGAGGAGCGGGCCTAGGCGGAACTCGGAGACCCGAACATCGTCGCGTCAGCGCTGGCGATTTGTAGGTTGTGCGACGCCACGCTAAAGTGGCTTGAACTCGTGGCTGGGGAGCATGCTTTGCGGCAACTCGCCGAAGGATTTCAGATCGACGGAACGCGGATTGCCTGGGGCACAACGCCGGACGATCTGGCGCTGATGCTCGGGCGCCCCTTGGAGCCCGGGCCAGACGAGGCCGTGCTCCCCTGCAGCCTTGCCTACGGGTTGCCGGTCCTGTCGGCCCGACCGCGCAGCCCCGCCGCCAATCGCCCGATCCTTTACGTGGCCTATGACCTCGATGATGTTCGGGGACTTCGTCCGGATGACTGGGTCGGCGCGATCAGCGACCTTCTCGGCTCTCCGGGGGAGTGCGACCGCTACGATCTATCCGGCCAGGCAAGGCTGGAAGATATGGTCAAGCTCCATGCCCGCTGGCCAGGCTCCGATTTTGACGTGAGCCTGTCGCTCTTCGGAGCCCCGCGAACAACCAGTCTCGGTCCTTCTGTCGGCACGCTCTGGGTCTCCTGGCCGGAGGAACGCGCCGCCGAACCCTATTTGGCTAGCTGGAACGACCGCTCTGCGCGCCTCGCCACCCTGTCGCGCGGTCTCACTGACTTCCGCACCTTCGCTCTCGCCTGGCCCGCAAACCCGGTCCACGGCTCGAGTGACAATGCCCCGGAAACCACGGAAATGCGTGATCGCAGGCACAGGCGACTCTGCCTGTACGACCCGGACCTGCTGGCCACGCCCGAGGAAGTTGCAGAGAGGCTCAACGAGACGAGCTTTGCGATATGGATCAATGAGCCGGAGCGCATCTGGTGCGTTTCGACGCTGTGGGAAACTCTGTTCTTCGCCGATGGAACCGAGGTTTCTATTGACTGGATCGAACTGCATCCTGCCAGGGGCGGCGGATACTCAGCCATCGAAATCGGCCCGTGGCGCGTCATGTCCAGCCAGGGTTCACCTGAAATCGCTCAAGCGGTGCGCCACCTTGATACTATTCCGGGGGTCAGGATCGAGCCCCATGGAGGGCATGATTGCTGAAACGGCCACGCCAAGGCCCCTTGCTCTGCGTTACACCAGCGCCAGCATCAGGACGGCGAAGACCAGCGTTCCCAGAATCGCCAGCGTCAGCGCCAGCCATCTGAGCGACGTGAACAGCTCCACCGCCAAAGCAGGCAGCCCAACCACGACGAACACGGCGGCGGCTATAAAGGCATAGGCATTGGCCAGGCCCTGCCCGGCGGCGTCGGAGTTCGTGGTGAACGCGCCGACGACAAGGATAAAGACAAGCTGCGCCTGCAAGGCGACCAGAAGGAAAATGGCGATGCGCATGCTGACAATTTGTCCAGGAGCCGGAGCGCTCAAAAAACGACAACACTCCGGCAGTTTCCGACGCCAAACTGCCGCCGTCAATCCGCGATTGACCGATGACAGCTTCGGCTCTGTCAAGTCGATTGCGCGGACGCTTTTTGCTGACCTGCCCGATAGTCCGATCCGCCATCCACATGCCTTGCGTTTTCCTCGCGCAGGCGAGCTGCATCCTCGTCATAGAGGAAAGGCAGGAAGGCGTAGCGCCTGCCCTGCGTCACCCTGCTCACCCTGTGAAGCAGCGAACAGGAGAATACGACCGCACCGCCTGGGGGGGCCTTGAAGCTCCGCGGTCCGTATTCGGGAAAACAGACCTCGCCACCCTCGAACTCTTCATTGAGGTTGACCGACACCGCGAAGCGGCGATGCGCCGTGCCCTTGGTGGTATTGTCGCGATGCGCCGAGAAATGCCCGCCATCATCGGCGTCGTAACAGGAGACGATGTTGCGCTCCATCCGGGTGACCTTGAACTGGTGCACCTTGGCGATCTCGGGCACGACGCGCCGGATAAACCGGGCCTGCAGGGCGGAGATGAGGTTCTGGTCCTCGATGATGTAGTCCTTGCGCCGCTTGAAGCCGGGATCGGTCACCAGCCGCGTCCGTCCCTCGATCTCACGCATGAAGCCGCTCTCCTGCCCCCCTTGCGCCTCGTAGAGGCCGATCAGGTGGCGGCAGAGTTCGGGTTCGAAAACGCGCGGCAGGAAGAGAATGGGCGCCATGATCTCAACGCCCGCGTAACGGCCTGGCGGGGGCAGATCGTCGAGCACAGCCATCACCTCGGCAAGGTCGCTGCGATCCTGGCGAAACGGAACCACGGTGATGACGCGCATTGTCGGATCGATGACGACCCATTGGCGCGCCAGCGGCACAGTCCCGGCTGACGGATCCAGGTCAGCCGCGACAACACCGTACAGGCGCGAGGCCGTGACATCGAAATCCCAGAAATGGCGGTAGCCGGGCAGCCGATCCGTCACCCTTCCGCTTGTTTCGTCCTCCGGGTCGGCGCTGACACCAAAGAAGCTTGCCCTGTCGTCGTCAAAGATATCGGGCCGACCATAGGCCGCCTCAAGTGCGGCTTGCCCATGCGCATCGGCCGCACTGCCGAAAAAGCACAGAACCAGATATCGGCCCGCCGCGCTGTTGAAGACGTAGCGGGGATTGTTTGCGCTGCGCTGAATGAAGTTCGGTGCCGGATCGCCGGGCGTGAGCGGAGTATTCACTCCGTTGTTCAGTGATGCTGTCATGGAAGCGGCCCCCTGATCCCAAACCATTTTCAATTCTTGCAATATCACCGGATCTTGCTGGCTGATCAAGTGTTTCACACCCAAACAACGGACCGCCAGCGCCCGCTTTTACAGCTCTCGTCGGAGCCGGGACTGCCAGACGATGCCAAATCCGGCCGTTCAGGACTGTGTTTGCACAGGCAATCAGTTCGTGCTTGAAGACAGGAGGCCGGCACCTCAGAATGCGTCACATCAAGGAACGCGTATCCGAAGGGCTTTGCAGTGACCGATTTCAAGATCAATCCGGACTTCACCATCACGGACGAGCAAGCGCTCAGAAGCCTGTATCAGCCGACGCATCCGCTGGCCTCGGTGAAGAGCCTGAGCGCGCTCGACACCCATGCGCAGGATTTCATCCGGCGGGCTCCGTTCCTGTGCATCGGCACGCAGAACCCGGATGGAAAGGCCGATGTCAGCCCCCGCGGCGACCCGGTCGGTTTTGTCAAGATCCTTGACCGGCACCATCTGGCGATCCCGGACCGGCCCGGCAACAACCGCCTCGATACCATGGTCAACATCGTGGCCAACCCCAGCGTCGGCCTGCTGTTCATCATTCCGGGCTTTGACGACACCTTGCGCGTCAACGGCCAGGCGAGCCTGGTCACCGACCCGGCCATTCTCGACAGCATGAGCGTCAAGGACCGCACCCCCAAACTCGCCATCGTGGTGCGGGTAACAGAGGTCTTCCTGCATTGCGCCAAGGCATTCCGCCGCTCGCATCTGTGGGATCCGGAGCATTTTCAGGACCGCAGCGAGATGCCGTCCCTGGCCAAAATCATCCTCGACCAGACCACCGGCGCGCCGAGCGACGCGGCTCAGATGCGCAAGATCGATGACGAGTTGGAGGAAGATTACAGGAAGACGCTGTACTGATTTGCGGGGAGGAACGGGATAAGCGTGACGCTGGCGGAAGGAACGGCCGCGAAGCGAGCCAGCGTCTTGGCAGCAGACCCTGTCGAGCGAGACTGAAGCGAACCGCACGATCAGCATTGCCTTGCGGACGGATCAAGTGGGCACTGCAGCGACGTGACTGTCAGTTCAGGGACATCTGCGCCAACCTGAGCGAGTTCAACGGACTGAGCGGGGCAAATGGCTCAAGCACTTCTCAACCCATCCGCCCCGTCTAAGCCAGTTATGTCATAGGCGTCCGGTGAGAACCAGAATGAGAAGGACAATGACCAGCAGGCCGATGACGCCTACTCCGCCATGACCGAAGCCGTAGCCATATCCACCGAAGCGGCCGCTGAAGCCCCCAAGCAGAAAGATGACGAGAATGATGAGAAGAATAGTACCAATTGACATGTGATTTTCTCCACTTGGCAGGGTTTTGCCGGCCTACTTCAACGCGTGCCGGACTAAAAAGTTCCCGACTATCGTGACGCCGGTCGCGCAGCCAGTGACGAGGACGCAGGCGGTGAGCAGGCCTGTCACCAAATACAGCGCGGTGCTACTCATAATTCCCGGCCTTTGGTCCGCCTTGACGCCGGGACAAGATGCTCTGACCCTGCGCGGCCCCTCAATCATGGTGCGACCCTGGGACCGGCGTGGCCATGTCCCGGGAGTTAGTCGCCGCGTAGCGTATCCTTCAGTCCGCCAACAGCGTTCTGAATCTCGCCTTCGATCTTCTCGGCCTTGCCTTCGGTCTCAAGCTTGGCGTCACCAACCGTCTTGCCGACGGCCTGCTTGACCTTGCCCTTGATGACTTTCGCGGAACCGATCACCCGATCCTTGTCCATCACGTTCTCCTTCCGAGACACATGAAACATGCAGTCATAATGGCGGTATCCGCAAACTGTGCATTGATGAATATCAAGGTCTCACATGTGCCCGCGCGTGGGCGTCGGGCCTGCCCGAACTAACTGGCCAACGCCACACGGATCCAAACCTGAGGCATTTTCTGGACAATCAAATCGAGTAGAATGGTTCCATGGATCCGATCAACGACGCAAAACTGAAAAAGCTGTTGTCCTCCGATGGCGGTCACGAACCACAGCGAGCCATCGCTTCTGGATGAATGAGCAGGTCAAGGCCACGCTTTCCAAGAAAGCGCGGGTCGAAATGAAGTACACGTCGTTCGATGATGTGCGGCGCGAATTCGGGTTCGATGCACTTTCCAACCGGTAGACGCTGAACTCGCCGCTCAATCTCCTCCTTGGAGGGGAGAAAGCAAAATCAACGATTTAGCTGAAGGCTAAACGTTAGTTCTTGCATCAGAGGGGGCAATCCTGGACCGAAGGCGCCCCCTACTCCGCCGCCTGCGCCCGTCCCGTGTCTTCGTCCGGCGCATCCGCCGCCCCCGGCGCGGTCTCGGCCTGCAACTCCGGTATCCCGACGATGCGTTTGCCCGCAGGGTCGGCATGAACGATGATCAGCTCTTGCTCCTCGAAATAGCCCAGAAGCCGCCGCGCGCGCCGCGCCGAATGGGTGCCATAGGCCCGCGCGATGCGGGCGTCGGAGGGGCAGACCTCGCCCTTGATCGCGGCATTCGCCAACATCAGGAACACGCCCTGCAGATCGTCCGTCACCTGAGCCGAGAGTGTGAGCGCAGTCGCCCAGGTTTCGCTCTCGGCGGTCTCGGCGTCGACGCCCGAGCGCGCAATGGCGATCCGGCGGCGGAATCCGCTGAGCGGCATCGGCGGCCCGGAGACCCGCCGCATCCTCAGCCGCACCAGAAAATCCTGGTACAGCGCCGCATCGGTGCGATAGCCCGATTGCGGGTCGGCAAGAATTTCGCCGAGCACGGCCGCGACGCGGCTTTCGCGCTCTTCCGTATCGATTTCGGGCGCTGCGGCATCCTTGCCGGCTCTGGCGATAGGGGCGTCAGCCAGCGGCGTGGCGCGCGACAGTTCCGCCAGGATGTCGGTGGTGGGCCTCGGCGCGGGCCGGGTCCGCGCCCGCGTCAGGCGGGCGAATTCCTCCGGGTCGGGCGTGAAGATCAGATCCTCGACATCGGCCGGGGCTTCGGGCATCGGCATCAGCTTCGGGCTTGAAGAGCGGGCCTGCGTCTCCACCTCGCCAATGGCAATCGGCAGCGGCCGCCGCGACAGGGCCGGACCGAGGCCCACGAAATTGCCACGCGTCAGATCGCGGAACATCTCCGCCTGGCGCCGGTCCATGCCGAGAAGATCCGCCGCGCGCGCCATGTCGATGTCGAGAAAGGTGCGCCCCATCAGAAAATTGGAGGCTTCCGCCGCCACGTTCTTGGCGAGTTTGGCGAGCCGTTGCGTGGCAATCACCCCGGCAAGCCCGCGCTTGCGGCCGCGGCACATCAGGTTGGTCATCGCCCCAAGCGACATTTTCCGCGCGTCTTCGGAAACGTCGCCGCCCACGGCGGGCGCGAACATCTGCGCCTCGTCCACCACCACCAGCACCGGATACCAGTGCTCGTGCTCGGCGTCGAACATGGCGTTCAGAAACACGGCCGCCGCGCGCATCTGCTGCTCGACCTCAAGCCCTTCGAGCGACAGCACGCAGGAAACCCGGTGCCGCCGGATGCGGCTCGCGATCCCCGCAAGCTCGGCTTCCGAGCGCTCGCCATCCACCACCAGGTGGCCGTATCTGTCCGACAGCGTGACGAAATCTCCCTCCGGATCGATCACCACCTGCTGCACCCATTGTGCCGATTGCTCAAGCAGGCGGCGAAGCAGATGCGACTTGCCGGAGCCGGAATTGCCCTGCACCAGAAGACGGGTCGCCAGCAGCTCCTCGATGTCGAGCTTCGCCGGTTGCCCGCCGGCGAGACTCCCCATGTCAATTCCGACCTGCACTCTGGCTTTACTCCTTGGATGGGACGCACCGGATCGGCGTCTCCTGCGCGCCGGCCCCCAAGCTCCCTATCAGACTATTGCCGCCGAGCGGAAATCCGATCATCGAAATACACAGGAATTCGAGAGTTGGCATGCCGCTCCCCGTCGCGCATCGCGCGCTCAGTCGTGCGGCGGCGCGCGCTTCTTGCCGAAAACGATAAGAAAGCGGAAGGCCTGTGACCCGGTCCATGTCCATGCGGACACGAACGGCGTCATCGAATGCCGACGGAATCAGTCGAAGATCCACCGGTTCACCTCTTTTCGGGCCTGTTCGCGGGTCAATCCGATATCGCGGAGACAATGATCCGGCAGGTCGCCCAGATGCCGTCTCTGGCGCCGGCGCTCCGGCCAGATGACAAAGATGATTCGCAGCAGATCCCGAAAGCCCCGTCTCCTTGTCTGTTCCGGCGATGGCGCAATCGCAGCCTTGCAGGTTTTCTCAACACCACACATATCCGCTCTCCATTTGTCGGGGAGCCGTTGAATAGGCCGTTTCGGCGCAGCAATGCTTCGGCCAGGACCGAAGTAATCCCGGATGACAGCGACGCTTCATCCGGACTATTCTGGGTCCATGACCCAACTCGTTTCAGGACAATCCATCTCGGCCGTGGCCGCCATGATCGGCGATGTGGCGCGCGCCAACATTCTGTTCGCCCTGATGGGCGGCAAGGCTCTGACGGCGACCGAGCTCAGCCATCATGCCGGCGTCAGCGCGCCCACCACCAGCGGCCACCTCAACAAGCTTCTCGACGGCCAGCTCATCACCGTCGAAAAACAAGGCCGTCACCGCTATTACAGATTGGCGTCGCCCGCGGTGGCAGAGGCGCTGGAGGGGCTCTCAAATCTCGCGGCCAGCGGCCCCGGACGTCATAGGCCCACGGGGCCGAAAGACATGGCGATGCGGCAGGCCCGCACCTGCTACGACCACATGGCCGGCCAACTGGCGGTCGCAATGACCGATGCGTTCACCTCGCGCGGACTGATCATCGTCGAAGACCGCTCCGGCCTGATCACCGAAGAGGGCCAGCGTGTCTTTGCTGATTTCGGCATTGGTCTCGACCCGAAGCCCAGGTCCGCGCGGCCGCTGTGCCGCACCTGTCTCGACTGGAGTGAGCGGCGCATGCATCTGGGTGGCCGCCTTGGCGCGGCCCTGCTCGCCCAGTCCCTCCAGCGCCGCTGGGTACGCCCTGTCAAGGAGAGCCGCGCTTTGTCCATCACCCGCGATGGGGAGCGCGGCTTCCATGATGTCTTTGGCATTCCGCGGGATAGGCTGACGCCAGCGGGTTGACCGCCCGGCTCACCCCGCCGTCAGCCCGAAGCCGTGCATCAGCCTGAGCACATTGGCGTCAGGCTTGCCCGAGGTGAAGACGACGCTGTCCTTGGTGTCGGGCAGCGCCTCGCCGCCGGGCAAGGTCTCGACGATTGTCAGCGCCCGTCGGGCGATTGCTTCGGCCGGGTCGATCCAGTCCACCGGCCACGGCGCCATCTTGCGCATGCGGTTGACCAGGAACGGAAAATGCGTGCAGGCGAGCACCACGATGTCGGTCTGGCGGCCTTCGTGGCTGACAAAGCACGGCGCGATCTCGGCTTCCACCGCCGCCTCGTCGACAAAGCCCTTGCGCATGTAGGTTTCAGCCAGGCCCGCAAGGTTCTCCGAGCCCACCAGCCGCACATGCACCTTGCCGGCGTAATCGCGGATCAGGTCGCGGGTGTATTGCCGCTTGACCGTGCCGGGCGTCGCCAGCACCGAGATCAGGCCCGAGCGGGTGCGCTCGGCGGCGGGCTTGATCGCCGGCACCGTGCCCACGAACGGGATCCCGGGATAGGCGGCCCTGAGCGCCGGCATGACGATGGTCGATGCGGTGTTGCAGGCAATCATTGCCAGCGCCGGGCGGTGCCTGTCGATCAGTCCGGCGAACAGATCGACGATCCGGTCCCGCAGCGCCTCTTCGTCCCAGCGGCCATAGGGAAAGCCGGCATCGTCGGCGACATAGACAAAGCGCCGTCCCGGCATGATCACGCGGGCCTCGCGCAACACGCTCAAGCCGCCAATGCCGCTGTCAAACACCAGAACCGGCGCTTCGCTCATTCCTCGTCCCCCGCATCACCAGGCTTGCGCTGGCCGGGCCGACTAAACTTGTCAAATGAGGCAAAAAGACCGCGCAGCACATTGATTTCGTCGGTGGAGAACCCCGGCCGCGTCAGCACCGCGCGCAGATTGTCCACCGCCTTCATCCGCTTGGTCTCGGAGCGGAAATATCCGCGCGCATCAAGCCCCTCCTCGATCTGCTCGAACAGGCCGTGCAGGTCCGATTTCGGCGCAGGCGCCACATCGGCCTTGTCGAAGGCGGTCTGATGCGGGCTTTCAAGCCCCGATTTCATCCATTCGTACGACATCAGCAGCACCGCCTGGGCGATATTGAGCGAGGCATAGGCCGGATTGACCGGAAACGTGACGATCTCGTCGGCCAGGCTGATCTCCCAGTTGCGCAGGCCGATGCGCTCGCGCCCGAACAACAGCCCGGTCTTTTCCCCGGCGTTTTCGCGGGCCCGCAGCACCTCGCCCGCCTCCACCGGCCCCGCGACCGGCTTGTGCCCGTCGCGCGGCCGCGCCGTGGTGGCGTAGACAAAATTGAGGTCGGCCATCGCTTCGGGAAGCGAATCAAACACCACCGCGCCGGAAATCACATGGCTGGCGCCCGCCGCGGCGCTCACCGCCTTGTCATTGGGCCAGCCGTCGCGCGGATTGACGATGCGGAGATTGGACAGCCCGAAATTGGCCATGGCGCGCGCCACCATGCCGATGTTCTCGCCCAGCTGCGGCTCCATCAGGATGATCGCCGGCCCGCCGGTGATGAGTTCGCGGTTTCGGTCGGTGCCCGCCATTCAGTTCGCCTCCCGGCGCAAATCCGCCCATTCGCGGCTGAGCAGGGCGTAATAGAACTCCTCGTCCCACTCGCCCTTGAACAGGGCGTGCTCGCGAAAATGCGCTTCCCGCCGCATCCCCAGCCGCTCCATCAGCCGCCAGGACCGATCATTGCGCGCGTCGCAACGCCCGAAGAGGCGGTGCAGCTTGAAATGGCCGAACCCCAGATCCATCACCGCATTTGCGGCCTCGGTGGCGTAACCCTGGCCCGCAAAGGCGGGATTGAACGAGAACCCGATCTCGCCCTGCCGCGCCTCCCAGTCCCTGAACAACAGCACCATGTCGCCGATCAGCGCTTGTGTGCTCCTGAGCGTCACCGCGAGGACCAACGACAGCGGCGCCTCCGGCTTGCCGTCCGGTTCCATCCATTTCGCCACCTCCACAGCAACCTCGTCGCGCGAGCGCGGCTCCCAGTACTGGTAGCGCGCCACCTCATCGAGGCCGTGATAGGCGTGAACGGCGTCCACGTCCCCGGCCGTGAACGGGCGCAACAGCAGCCGCGCGGTTTCGAGTGAAGTGGTCAAATCAGCAAACCCGATGGCATCAGGCCGACAGCACTACTTCCGCTCCCGCCCACAATCAAGGCGGCACGGCCGAACGCGTCGTCCGCGCGGCGGCGAATCGGCTGTAGTAGCCGGTTAATACCCGCCCTCGCCCCGATCATGGCAATTTGCCCGGATCCATCATTCAACGGGAGGTTTCAAGATGAGCGGACAGAAGATTCTGATGATCTGCGGCGATTACTGCGAGGACTACGAGACCATGGTGCCGTTCCAGGCGTTGCTGGCCGTGGGCCACACCGTGCACGCGGTCTGCCCGGACAAGAAGGCCGGCGACACCATCGCCACCTCGATCCACGATTTCGAGGGCGACCAGACCTACAGCGAAAAGCGCGGCCACAATTTTGCGCTCAACGCCAGCTTCGCGGACGTCGAGGTCGAGAGCTACGACGCGCTGGTGATCCCCGGTGGCCGCGGACCCGAATATCTCCGGCTCAACGCCAGGGTGATCGAGATGGTCCGCCACTTCTTCGCCGAGGGCAAGCCCGTCGCCGCCGTCTGCCATGGCGCGCAGCTGCTCGCCGCCGCCCGCGTGCTCGAAGGCCGCACTTGCTCGGCCTATCCCGCCTGCCGTCCCGACGTGGAGCTCGCAGGCGGCGTCTATGCCGACATCGCCATCGACGCGGCGGTGACAGAGGGCAATCTGGTCTCCGCGCCCGCCTGGCCCGCCCATCCGGCCTGGATCGGCCAGTTCCTCAATCTCCTGGGCACCCGCATCGAACATTCGGCCTCGCCGCGGATGCAGGTCGCCGCGGAATGAACTATGGTGGGACCGGCTCCGGCCGGTCCCGTCGAGGGGGCCGCGCCATCGGGAGACCGTGAAATCGGGAGGAAGATCCATGTGCCAGTTGTTCGTCGGCGCCGATCCGGCGTTGTGGGAGAATGATACGCGCTCGCTGCGGCTCGAAGGCATGGCCACCAGCGTCAGGCTGGAGGCGTTTTTCTGGAGCGTGCTTGAGGACATCGGCGTCCGCGACCAGCTCAGCGTCAGCCAACTGCTGCAGCGGCTCTATCGCGAGAGCCTCGATGAGGGCCATGATCTCGACAATTTCGCCTCGTTCCTGCGCGTCTGCTGCGGCCGCTATCTGGCGCTGCAACTGTCCGGCGAGGTGCCGACGGACGCCCGGATCGCCCTGAGGGACGTCGACGCCGCGGGCATCCTGGCGCGCGAAACCGGCAGGCGCGGCGCGGCCGTCCACCGGCACCGCCCAGCAGGCCTGCCCGCGCAATAGCTGCCCGGTCCGCGACCGCGGCTTCCATCCGACCTTCGTCGTCAACCGGTCGCGGGCATGTTGTGCGCCCGCGCCGCTTTTGTTAAGAGAAGCGCCAACTGAACGGGCGGGCCTCCGCCTCCCCCTGACAACCCTCTCAAAAGGTTACCCAGAATGGCAAAGATCAAGGTTGCAAACCCGGTCGTGGATCTCGATGGCGACGAGATGACACGCATCATCTGGCAGTTCATCAAGGAAAAGCTGATCCTGCCCTACCTCGATCTGCCGATCGACTATTACGACCTGTCGGTGGAACACCGCGACGAGACCGACGACCAGGTCACCGTCGACGCCGCCAACGCCATCAAGAAGCACGGCGTCGGCATCAAATGCGCCACCATCACGCCTGATGAAGCCCGCGTCGAGGAATTCGGCCTCAAGAAGATGTGGCGCTCGCCCAACGGCACCATCCGCAACATCCTGGGCGGCGTGATCTTCCGCGAGCCGATCATCATGAAGAACGTGCCCCGCCTGGTTCCAGGCTGGACCAAGCCGATCATCGTCGGCCGCCACGCCTTCGGCGACCAGTACCGCGCCACCGATTTCCGCTTCCCCGGCAAGGGCAAGCTCACGATCAAGTTCGTCGGCGAGGATGGCGCAACCATCGAGCACGATGTCTACGACGCGCCCTCGTCGGGCGTCGCCATGGCCATGTACAACCTCGATGATTCGATCCGCGATTTCGCCCGCGCCTCCTTGAACTATGCGCTGCTGCGCGGCGTGCCCTGCTATCTGTCGACCAAGAACACCATCCTCAAGGTCTATGACGGCCGCTTCAAGGATATCTTCGAGGAAGTTTTCGAAGCCGAATTCAAGGACCAGTATGCGGCCGCCAAGATCTGGTACGAACACCGCCTGATCGACGACATGGTGGCCTCGGCGCTGAAATGGTCGGGCGGCTATGTCTGGGCCTGCAAGAACTACGACGGCGACGTGCAGTCCGACATCGTTGCCCAGGGCTTCGGCTCGCTCGGCCTGATGACCTCGGTGCTGATGACCCCAGACGGCAAGACCGTGGAAGCCGAAGCCGCCCACGGCACGGTGACCCGCCATTACCGCCAGCACCAGAAGGGCGAGGAAACCTCGACCAATTCGATCGCCTCGATCTTCGCCTGGACCCGTGGCCTGGCCCACCGCGCCAAGCTCGACGACAATGCCGAGCTCGCCACCTTCGCCGATACGCTGGAGCGGGTCTGCATTCAGACCGTCGAATCGGGCTTCATGACCAAGGACCTGGCGCTCCTGATCGGTCCCGACCAGCCCTGGCTGTCGACCACCGGCTTCCTCGACAAGATCGACGAGAACCTGCAGAAGGCCATGGGCTGAGAATGGCCGCCGGTCTGGCCGTCACGCTCCGGAAGCTGTGGCGGACCAACCGGTGGCTGACGATTTCGTTTCTGCTGACATTGACGCTGGCGCTGGTGTTCACCATCCGCGCCGGCGTTTTCTTTGTCTACTGGCAGAACCACGCGGACGAGCCGATCGAAGGCTGGATGACGATCCGTTACGTCGCCAAGTCCTACCGGGTCGAGCCGAAAATCGTCCATGACGCCATCGACCTGCCCAAGACCGGCCCGGACCACCGGCCGCTGGTCAAGATCGCCCGCGAGCGGAACCAGCCGCTTGACGCGCTGACCGCGCAGATCATCGAGGCGATCGAGGCGGAGCGCACCGCCCGCGATCAGCCACCCGAACCTAGCACGCCCGCGCAGCCATGACCGATCAGTTGCTGGAGTTCCTGACCGTTTATGGCCTGCCGGCAGCGGCGCTGGTCCTGGCGATCGGCCAGGCCGGCGCGCCCTTGCCCACCTCGCTGGCGCTGCTGACACTGGGCGCGCTTGCCGCCAATGGCGACATGGTCCTGGCGATGGCCTTCATCTGGGCCGTGTCCGGCACGGTGCTCGGCGATCAGGCCGGCTTTCTGGTCGGCCGCTATGTCGCCCGCTCGGCAGGGGACCGTCCCGGATTCATAGGGGGGCTGGCGCGCAAGGCCCGCAAGGCCGAACCGACCATGGCCAGATGGGGCTCGAGCAGCGTGTTCTTCACCCGCTGGCTGATCACGCCACTGGGCTCGGCGGTCAACATCGCCAGCGGCGTCACCGGGCTCGGCTGGCCGGTTTTTACCATCTGGAGCGTGCTGGGCGAAACGCTGTGGGTATCGATCTATATCGGCCTCGGCTACACTTTCGGCTCCAACATCGAGACCCTGGCTGGCATTCTCGGTAATATGTCGATGGCGCTGGCGATGCTCGCGGTCGCGGCCCTGCTGGGCTGGCAGCTCATGCGCGCCGTGCGCAAGGCCCAGGCCCGGTCGCAGCCGGACTGAAAAGGATCATGGCGATGAGCGCACCAACCCTGGTCACTCTCATTGGCGCCGACTACAGCGTCTACAGCCGCATCTGCCGCCTCGCGCTGCATCTCAAGGGTTTGCCGCATGAGTTTGAAATGCTGGATGTCTTTGCCGAGGACGGTCCCGCCAGGGCGCGCCAGGCAGGCCACCCCTTCGGCAAGATCCCGGTCCTGCGCCACGGCGACCTCACCCTGTTCGAGACGCTCGCCATCACCCGCTACATCGACGAGACATTTGACGGCCCGGCGCTGCAGCCCACTGATCCGGCGGGTCGCGCCCGCATGAACCAGATCATTTCGATCGTCGACACGAGCGCGTATCCCGTTCTCGTCTGGGGGCTGCATGTGCCCAAGTCCGAAAGCCGCGAGCCAGATCCCGGAATGCTCGACAAGGGCCGCGCGGTGCTCGATGTGCTTGAGGCGCTCACACAAGGCCCCTGGCTCTGCGGGACGATGCCGACCCTTGCTGACGCCTATCTTGCCGCCTGCATGGACTATATTCTCGAAAGCGCCGCCGGCAACCATGTTGCCAACCATTGCCCCCGGATCCAGGACTGGTGGAGCCGGGCCAAGGCGTTGCCGGACGTGGATTAATCCGGCTGGCCGCATGGTGGTATGGGCCCTCCTTTGTCTTCGCCGACCATTGCGCCATCCCCGTCTTCCGGCCCCCGCGACCGCGACCGGCTTCTTGCCCTCGCAACCCGCATCCCGCCCTCGCCGCCGTCCTCCGAGGGCCTGTCCCGAGGATCTACAGACCGACGCCCCGGAACACGTGGTCCAGCAGAAAACCGAGGGGCCGGTAGATGTTCGGGATAGGCCGGGCTACGCAGAACGCCCGGGCTGACACACGGGCGCTCTCGCAAACTTCAGGACTTGAAGGCCGACCTCGCCGCAGCCGTCAGCTCAGCGCCGCGGCCACCGCGTCGATCGCCGCATCGGCGTTGACGCCGTCGGGTCCGCCGGCCTGGGCCATGTCGGGGCGTCCGCCGCCGCCCTTGCCGCCGATCGCTTCGGACGCCGCGCGCACCAGATCGACCGCCGAGAGTTTTGAAGTCAGGTCATCGGTAACGCCGACCACGACGCTCGCCTTGCCGTCGTCGCCGACGGCGACAAAGGCCGCCACGCCGGAGCCGAGCGAGGCCTTGGCCGCGTCGACCAGACCCTTGAGATCCTTCGGCAACACACCGGTGACCACCTTGCCCAGGAACCGGACGCCGCCGATGTCGCGGCTTTCGTCGCCGCCCTCGCTGCTGCCGCCCAGCGCCAGCTTCTTGCGCGCCTCAACCAATTCGCGTTCAAGCTTCTTGCGCTCGTCCATCAGCGCCTCGACCCGCGCGGCGACATCGCCGGTCTGTACTTTCAGCAGGGACGCCACCTGCCGCAAATTCTCGTCCTGCTCGGTCAGATGCCGGCGCGCGGCTTCCCCGGTCAGCGCCTCGATGCGCCGCACCCCGGAGCTCACCGCGCTGTCGGACAGGACCCGCACCAGGCCGATATCGCCGGTCGAGGCCACATGGGTGCCGCCGCACAGTTCCACCGAATAGGTCCGGTTGGATTTTGGCCCGCGCAGTCCCCTGCCCATCGACACGACACGCACCTCGTCGCCGTATTTTTCGCCAAACAGCGCCATGGCGCCCTCGGCGATGGCGTCATCGACCGCCATCAGCCGCGTCGTCACCGGGCTGTTCTGCAAAATGATCTCGTTGGCCATGTCCTCGACTTCACGCAGTTCCGCGGCACTCATCGGCTTGGGGTGGGAGACATCGAAGCGCAGCCGCTCGGGCGCCACCAGCGAGCCTTTTTGGGCCACATGGGTGCCGAGCACTTCCCTCAGCGCCTCGTGCAGAAGATGCGTGGCCGAATGATTGGCGCGGATCTTCGCCCGCCGGCCATGGTCGACTTCAAGCAACGCCACCGCGCCGCGCTTGACCTTGCCCTCGGTGACCTGGGCGCGATGGACGAACAGCCCCTCGCCGCGCTTGTGGGTGTCGCGCACCGAGAGCCTGTAGCCCTCGCCAGAGATCGTCCCCTGGTCGCCCATCTGCCCGCCGGATTCGCCATAAAACGGCGTCTGGTTGACGACGACATCGACCATATCACCGGCTTCGGCCGTCTCCACCTGCGCGCCGTCGCGCACGAGCGCCAGGATCACGCCCTCGGCGGTCTCGGTGTCGTAGCCGAGAAAATCGGTGGCGCCCATCTTGTCCTTGATCTCGTACCAGATGGTTTCGGTGGCGGCGTCGCCGGAACCGGCCCAGTGCTTGCGCGCCTCGGCCTTCTGCCGTTCCATGGCGACGCTGAACGCATCGGTGTCGACATCGATGCCGCGCTGGCGCAGCGCATCCTGGGTGAGATCGAGCGGAAAACCATAAGTGTCATAGAGCTTGAACGCCGTATCGCCATCCAGCCGGTCGCCTTCGCCAAGTTCGGCAGTGGCGTCGTCAAGCAGGCTCAGCCCGCGCTCCAGCGTGTTGCGGAAGCGGGTTTCCTCGAGCTTCAGCGTTTCCGAAATCAGCGCCTCGGCGCGCTGTAGTTCGGGATAGGCCCGGCCCATTTCGGCCACCAGCACCGGCAGCAACCGGTACATCAGCGGATCGCGCGCGCCGAGCAATTGCGCGTGCCGCATGGCGCGGCGCATGATGCGACGGAGCACATAGCCGCGGCCTTCCTTGGACGGCAGCACCCCGTCGGCGATCAGGAAGGCGGACGAGCGCAGATGATCTGCGATCACCCGGTGGCTGGCGCGGTTCTTGCCCTCGGCCGGCACGCCGGTGGCGTCTTCCGACACGGTGATCAGCCGGCGGAACAGGTCGATGTCGTAATTGTCGTGACGGCCCTGCAGAAGCGCAGCAATCCGCTCGAGCCCCATGCCGGTGTCGATCGACGGGCGCGGCAGTTCCAGCCGCTCGTCCCCTGAAATCTGCTCGAACTGCATGAACACGAGGTTCCAGATCTCGATGAAGCGGTCGCCGTCTTCATCGGCCGAGCCGGGAGGTCCGCCCCAGATATGATCGCCGTGATCATAGAAGATTTCCGAGCACGGACCGCACGGACCGGTGTCGCCCATTGCCCAGAAATTGTCATTGGTCGGGATCCGGATGATCCGGTCCTCGGGCATCCCGGCGATCTTGCGCCACAGGTCGAAGGCGTCGTCATCGGTGTGGTAGACGGTGACCAGCAGCCGGTTCTTGTCGATGCCGAAATCCCTGGTCAGAAGGTTCCATGCGAGCTCGATGGCGCGCTCCTTGAAATAGTCGCCAAAGGAGAAATTGCCGAGCATCTCGAAGAAGGTGTGGTGTCGCGCGGTGTAGCCGACATTGTCGAGATCATTGTGCTTGCCGCCGGCGCGGACGCATTTCTGCGATGTCGCGGCCGTCGAGTAAGGCCGGCTTTCGAGCCCGGTGAACACGTTCTTGAACTGCACCATGCCCGCATTGGTGAACATCAGCGTCGGGTCGTTGCGCGGCACCAGCGGGCTCGACGCCACGACTTCATGTCCGTTCTTCTTGAAATAGTCGAGAAACGCCGACCGGATTTCGTTCACGCCACTCATGATCAACCCTTTGTCAGATGGAAGGCCGCGCCCCGGATTGCTGTCGGGGGGCCCGAATGTCAGATCGCCGCACAAACGGCGGATCGCCGCTTTTATCCCCCGTCCGGTTGCCTGTCCAGACGGCAGCGGGCGCGGGGCAAAGGAAAACCGGCCGCCCGCTCCCTCACGGGGCGGACGACCGGCTGATGTCACGCGGCCCGGACGTCCGGGGCCGAGGATCGCGCGGATCCTACATTTCGGCGGCATCGGGCGTGTCGTCATCCTCGCCGCTGTTGTGGTCGGTTTCCAGGAACTTCTCGGCAATCAGCCCGGCGTTCTGCCTGAGCGACAATTCGATCTCGTCGGCCAGCACCGGGTTCTCTCTCAGGAACTGCTTGGCGTTCTCGCGTCCCTGCCCCAGCCGCTGGCTGTTGTAGGAGAACCAGGCGCCGGATTTCTCGACAATCCCCGCCTTGACGCCCAGATCGACCAGTTCGCCCACCTTGGAGACGCCCTCGCCATACATGATGTCGAACTCGACCTGCTTGAAGGGCGGCGCCATCTTGTTCTTGACCACCTTGACGCGGGTCTGGTTGCCCACCACCTCGTCGCGGTCCTTGACCGAACCGATGCGGCGGATATCGAGCCGCACCGAGGCGTAGAACTTCAGCGCATTGCCGCCGGTGGTGGTTTCGGGCGAGCCGAACATCACGCCGATCTTCATGCGGATCTGGTTGATGAAGATGACCATGCAGTTCGAGCGCGAGATCGAGGCGGTGAGCTTCCTGAGCGCCTGGCTCATCAGCCGCGCCTGCAGGCCCGGCAGGCTGTCGCCCATCTCGCCCTCGATTTCGGCCCGCGGCGTCAGCGCCGCCACCGAATCGATGACAAGCACGTCGATGGCGCCGGAGCGGACCAGCGTGTCGGTGATCTCGAGCGCCTGCTCGCCATTGTCAGGCTGCGAAATCAGCAGGCTTTCCAGGTCGACGCCCAGCTTGCGGGCATAGACCGGGTCGAGCGCGTGCTCGGCGTCGATGAAGCCGCAGATGCCGCCCTTCTTCTGGGCCTCGGCGATGGTCTGCAGCGCCAGCGTGGTCTTGCCCGAGCTTTCCGGGCCGAAAATCTCGATCACGCGGCCGCGCGGCAGGCCGCCGATGCCGAGCGCAATGTCGAGCCCGAGCGAGCCGGTGGGGACCGTTTCGATCTCGACCACGCCCTCATTGGCGCCAAGCTTCATGATGGAGCCCTTGCCGAACGAACGCTCGATCTGGGCAAGTGCGGCGTCAAGCGCCTTGCTTTTGTCCACGGATTTTTCCTCTACCAGCCGCAAAGAGTTCTGTGCCATTTGGTCCACCTTTAGGTTATCGTGCCATCGCAAGCAATGAGTGTGTCTTGAGTGCATTTGTACTCTATTTGTTCCGCGCTTGCAAGCCCCTGCGATACCTTTGATATATATAGGGAAACTGACGGATGTTCTTTTTACGTTTCCGCACCCTCGCCAATCCTCCCGCACGGTGCGGACCACTGTTCCGGCACAGCCGATATCGCCCGGCGATTCGGCCTGATCCGGCCGTTTTGGGGGCATAGGCCATGGCCCGCATCCTCGCCATCGGCGGCGCCCATATTGATCGCAAGGGTTGGCTTGATGGCCCGCACCGCCCGGGCGCGTCCAATCCCGGCCGCTGGGAGGTCGAGGCCGGCGGCGGCGCGTTCAATGCGGCGCGCAATCTCGCCCGGCTCGGTCACCAGGTCACGCTGGTCGCGCCCCGCGGTGGAGATGCTGTGGCGGATATGGTGGCCCAGGCCGCCGAGGACGCCGGCATCGAGGATTTCCCACTCACCTTTCTGGACAGGGCGACGCCAAGCTATTCCGCCATCCTCGAGCCCGATGGCAATCTGGTAACGGCCTTGGCCGACATGGCTCTCTATGATCTGATCCCGGCGCGCCGCCTGCTCACGTCACGGCTGCGCAAGCGCCTGGCAGAGGCTGATCTGCTGCTGGTGGATTCCAACCTGCCCGAAAGCGCACTCGCGGCCCTCGCTGAATCCGCAGCGGAGATCGGCCTGCCCTTGGCGGTGATCGCTGTATCGCCCGCCAAGGTGGTGCGCTGGCGCAAGAGCCTCGGCAAGATCGCCTGCCTCGCCATGAACGCGGCCGAAGCGGCAGTTTTGACAGGCACACACGCCGCCTCGCCTGGCGAATGGCCGGCGATCCTGGCGCGCGCGGGTCTTGCGGGCGGTCTCGTCAGCGCCGGGGCCGGCCCGGTGGCAGCCTTCGCGCATGGCGCAACCAGCCTGCTTGCCCCGCCCCCGCTCGACCGGCTCGAAGATGTCACCGGCGCCGGCGATGCACTGGCCTCGGGCTATTTCGACGGATGGCTCGCCGGCGGATCCCTCGAGGCCAATCTCGCGCGCGGCATTGCCCTGGCGCGGCTGACGGCGGGCGTGCGCGGCCCGGTCCGCCCGGATCTGTCGCAGGCCCTGCTTGCGCAGGCCCTGTCCGCCATGCCAAAGCCCACGCAAATCAAGGTCTGAACATCCAGGAGCCCCGCATGACCGGAGCGATCACAATCGAAACCACACCGGAAGTAAAAGACGCATTGTCTGAAGGCCGTCCGGTGGTGGCGCTCGAATCCACCATCATCACCCATGGCATGCCCTGGCCGGGCAATCGCGACATGGCGCTGGAGGTCGAGGCCGTCATCCGCGCGTCAGGTGCTGTTCCCGCCACAATCGCGGTGATCGAGGGCCGTCTGCATGCAGGCCTCGACGCGGACGCCATCACCGCGCTCGCGCAGGCCAAGAACGTGATGAAACTGTCGCGCGCCGACCTGGCCTTCGCGCTGGCTGAGCGCCGCACCGGTGCCACAACGGTGGCCGCCACCATGATGGCGGCGCACATGGCCGGCATCCATGTGTTTGCCACCGGCGGCATCGGCGGCGTGCATCGCGGCGCGGAAACAAGCTTCGACATTTCCGCCGATCTCGACGAACTGGCCCGCACCCCGGTCATCGTGGTCTCCGCCGGCGCCAAGGCCATCCTCGACATCCCCAAGACGCTCGAGGCGCTTGAGACCCGCGGCGTGCCCGTGGTGGCCTTTGGCCAGGACGAGATGCCGGCCTTCTGGTCGCGCAGCTCCGGCCTTGGCGCCCCCCTTCGGCTCGATGCCGCCGAGGCGATCGCCCGGTTCGAGGTGACCCGGCGGGCGCTGGGCCACCATGGCGGCATGCTGATCGCCAACCCGGTTCCCGAGGACGATGAAATCCCGGCCACGGTGATGCATGGCCATATCGAAGCCGCCCTGAAGCTGGCATCTGACAAGGGCATCGAAGGCAAGGCGGTTACGCCCTTCCTGCTCGGCGAGATCCTCCGGCTGACGGATGGCGCCAGCCTGAAAACCAACATCGCGCTGGTACTCAATAACGCCCGCCTCGCCGCCCGGATCGCCGTGGCGCTGGCAGCGAGCGACACTGCTCACCAGGCATCCGACCCATCATAATCCAAAGGATAGACCCATGAAGCCAACCCGACGCACCGGCAGCGCCTTCGAGCGCGCCGAAGCCGCCTTCAAGTCCGCCACCGCCAAGCCGGTCGAGGCCGCACCCAAGCCGGCGACCATACCCGAAGGCAAGGAACTGGTTTCGCTCAGGCTCGACCGCGCGGTGCTGGAACATTTCCAGGAAGACGGCCCCGGCTGGCAGGACCGCATCAACGCGGCACTGCGCCAGGCGGCGGGGCTGGATGGCGCGTAGGGTTCTGCCGCTCGCACCAGGGATCAAACGTCGGGCCAAGGACAAACCCGTGAGCTTCATATCTGGTGGAGATCATTGGCTTGCTGCGCAAGGACCCGGCAACACTCGCCGCCGCATCGTCGCCACCGCGGCCAGCCCGGCCATCCCGGCAAGCGAGGTCGCTGTCCCGTAGAAGACAAGATCGAACCCGGCCGCCGCAATCGCCGGAATACTCGCAAACGGCGATGCAAACTGCCCCAGGAACATCGTCGTGGCCATGATCCCGCCCGCAAGTCCGCGGCGGTGCGCCGGGGCCAGTTGCAGCGCAATCGCAATGAAGATCGGCGTGACCACGGCATAGCCCGCGCCGATCAGGGCGGCCCCGGCCAGCAGCAACCAGAAGTCTGCGCCTTGGGGCAGCAGGGCGAACCCCAAAGCCATCACTGCAAAGCCAGTCGCATAACCGCCCGCATCGCCAAGTCGTGCCTTGATCCGGCTGTATAGCAGCGCCGTGCATCCTCCCGACAGCATCAGCACACCGAGATAGGCTCCGGTCGCTGACGCGCTGTCATAGCCGAGCGCGGCTGCGAAAAACGGGATCTGGGTCGGGTTCAGAAAGAAGATCATCGCGGTGAGCATTTGAAGCCCGGCCAGCGCGATGATCGGCCCCACCCACGGCGCCACCGGAACGGCAACGGCGGCTCCCTCGCCCGCAGCAGCATTCGCGGCCCGCGCGGGAACATCTCGGACCGTCATCCAGACAAAAGGCAGGTAGATGATTGCCAGTGCGTAAATTGCAAACGGCAGCCTTGGCGAAAGCGCCGCCAGCATACCAGCCAGCGTTATGAAGGCCATGCCGCCGAAATTGCGCGCCGACACCTGGAGTCCCATCAACGCAGATCGGCGGCGCCCGGAAAAATAGTCGCCGACAAGCGCTGTCTGCGCGGTCATGATCATTGCAACAGCCACTCCGAGAACCAACCGGCTGGCGAAAATCCACATGAGGTCAGGCAGAAACAGCCCTGCCGGCCCGCTCAGCACAAAAAGCACCAGTCCTGCAATCATCATCGGCCGCCGCCCGAACCGGTCAGCCGCAATACCGGCAAGCGGCGCCGCCAGCACCACCGCGAGCGATGGCGCAGGTACCAGCAATCGGACAAGCAAGTGTGCATTCGCATCGTCCGCAAACAATATCTCAAGCCCTGGCAAGGCTGGGCTGATCGTGGCATTCGCCATGATGATAAGGCTTGCCGCCAGCAGCAGCGCAACGGCTCTGGGGTCCCGCCAGACCGGGCGTTCAGGGTCTTCAAAATGTGAATCCATAGCTTTACCTCTTGTCGTTCGTTTCATCTCGAGGCACTCTACGAATTCAAGTCAACTTGAGGTCAAGCATGAAAATTCTGGATATCGCCGACATCGCCCGCCAGACCGGACTGCCGCCTTCCACCTTGCGTTATTACGAAGAAATCGGGCTGATCGAATCGATCGGTCGCCACGGTTTGAGGCGCCAGTACGAGCCTGATACGCTGATGCAATTGTCGCTGATTTCGCTCGGCAAGGCCGCCGGATACTCACTTGAGGAAATTTCGGGGATGTTTGGCAAGACCGGCGAACCCGAGTTGTCGCGACCGGATCTTCATGCGCGCGCCGATAAGCTCGAGCGCCAGATTCGGGAACTGTCAGCGCTGAAAAGCGCCATCCGTCATGTCGCCGAATGCCCGGCGCCGTCGCACATGGAATGTCCAACCTTCCGGCGTCTCATTCAACTGACCGGCAAACGGCAGGCCCGGAAAGGAAGAAACACGCAACGCGCTCCCAGGTGAAGCTTGGCGCGTCTGGGTCGTTCTGCCTCGAATGATCGGGGAGCCAGGTCAAGACACAAAAAACCCGGCCGCTTTCGCCGCCGGGTCTGATGTTGCCTCAGAAGATCGGTCGCTGCTCAGCTCAGCGGTGAGATCTGGATTTCGACGCGGCGGTTGGCGGCGCGGCCGGCATCCGTGCTGTTGTCGGCGATCGGGCGGCTTTCGCCGAACCCTTGCGTGTAGAAACGGCGGCCGTCATTGCCCTGGGAGATCAGGTAGCTCGACACCGACTGGGCGCGCTGCTGCGACAGCGTCAGATTGTAGCTGTCCGATCCGGTCGAATCGGTGTGACCGGCGACATCGACCAGCGAGCGGTTGAACTTCTGCAGCACCAGCGCCACCGAATTGAGTGTCGGATAGAACTCGGGCTTGACCGCCGACTGGTCGGTGTCAAAGGTGATGTTGGACGGCATGTTGAGAATGATCCTGTCGCCCATGCGCGTCACCGACACGCCGGTGCCCTGCAATTGCGCGCGCAACTGGTTTTCCTGCTGGTCCATGTAGCCGCCGATGGCGCCGCCTGCCAATGCGCCGATGCCTGCGCCGATCAGCGCGTTCTTGCGGTCATCGCCGCCTGCAAGCAGGCCCAGACCCGCGCCCGCGGCAGCGCCCAGACCTGCGCCTGCGGCGAGGTTGGAGACCTTCTGCTGGCCCGTATACGGATCGGTGGTGCAGGCGGAAACGAACATGGCGGCGAGAGCCGCAATCAGGATTTTGGATTTCATAGTGGCCCCTCTTGGAATATGGAAACGCGAAGCTTAGCCGAAATTGCGGCAGGATGATGAAGAGTGTGTCATCGTGGAATAGCCGCCCGGCGCGCAGCCGTAAACCCCGCCGGCCGCCGTCCTCCTCGGCCGTCGTGCCGAGGATCTCCGGACGTCCGCCCCGGAAATGCCGGAGCAGTGGGAACGCCGAGGGAGCAGTAGATCCTAGGGACAAGCCCAAGGATGACGAAAAGTGGGGGCCGGAGGACCAAACGAGGGGCAGGATGGCGAAACCGGGTGCCCCATCATGACGATCCGACAGGGTCGGCGAGCCCATCGGACAATACTTGTTTCGCCGTCCACGGACCCCTCGGCCCGTCATCCACCGTCCTCGCCAACGTCATCCTCGGGCCTCTCGTTCCGTCACCCTCGCCCTTGTGGCGAGGGTCTACAGACGGCCGCCCCGGAAATACCGGAGCAGTGGGAACGCCGAGGGAGCAGTAGATCCTAGGGACAAGCCCTAGGATGACGAAACGAGAGGCCGGAGGACGAAACGAGAGGCCGGATGACGAAACGAGAGACCGGAGGGCAAAACGAGGGCGCGCAACAGCAAGCCGAGAGGCCCCATCGTGATGATCCGGCAGGGTCGGCAAGCCTGTTGCCCCCCTATTCGTCCAGCATCTCGCGCACGGCGGTCGCCAGCTGCTTGAGCGAGAACGGCTTGGCGAGGAAGCCGAACTTGGCGTCGGCGGGCAGGTTCTTGGCAAACGCGTCCTCGGCGTAGCCCGAGACGAAGATGAACTTCATGTCGGGATAGTCCTTGCGCAACTCGGTGAGCAGGGTCGGACCGTCCATCTCGGGCATCACCACGTCGGAGACGACGATGTCGACCTTGCCGTCGAGCTCGCTGAGCACTTCCAGCGCCTCGACGCCGGTGCCCGCCTCGTGCACCTCGTAGCCGCGCGCCTCCAGCATGCGCTTGCCGCCGCGGCGCACCGCCTCCTCGTCCTCGACCAGCAGCACCACCGCCGAGCCGCCGGTCAGATCCTCCGGCCCGTCGGCGGCGATCTTCGCCTGCCTGGCCGCGCCCGCCTCGAGCGCCGCCGCCGCTTCCGCTGCCGCCTGGGCCTTCTCGGCCTCGTCCTCGACATGGCGCGGCAGGTAGATGCGGAAAATCGTGCCCTTGCCGGGCTCGGACTCGGGATAGATGTAGCCGCCCGACTGCTTGATGATGCCGTAGACCATCGACAGGCCGAGCCCGGTGCCCTTGCCCACGTCCTTGGTGGTGAAGAACGGTTCGAAGATTTTTTCCATCACCTCGGGCGCAATGCCGGTGCCTTCGTCGGCGATCTCGATGAGCACATAGTCGCCCACCTCCATGCCGCGATGGTTGAGTTTTGCAACTTCGCCGGCCTCGACATTGCGGGTCCTGACCGTGATGGTGCCGCCTTCGGGCATGGCGTCGCGGGCGTTCACCGCGAGGTTGATCAACACCTGCTCGAACTGCCCGAGATCAGTCTTCACCGGCCACAGGTCGCGGCCGAACTCGAGCTCGAGCTTGACGTTCGAACCGGTCAGACGGTCGACCAGCATGCGCAAGTCCCCGATCACGTCGGTCATCGACAGCACGGTGGGGCGCATGGTCTGCTTGCGCGAAAACGCCAGCAGCTGACGCACCAGCACGGCGGCGCGGTTGGCGTTGCGCTTGATCTCGATGAGGTCGGCAAAACTCGAATCCGATGGCCTCAGCGACATCAAGAGATGATCGGCCGACAGCAGGATGGCGGTCAGCACATTGTTGAAATCATGGGCGATACCGCCAGCGAGCGTGCCCACCGCGTTCATCTTCTGGGTCTGCGCCATCTGCGCTTCCAGCGCCTTCTGCTCGGTGGTCTCCACCGCATAGATGATCGCGGTCTCTTCCGGCGTCTCTTCCGAGTGCTCGATGACCGCATTGACGTAGAAGCGGAAATGCCGCTCGTCATTGTCTGCCCTGCGGCTGTCGATCGGCGCGATCACCCCCTGCTTGTCAGCGGCTTCCGAGAGCGCATGCCGGAACGCCTTGCGGTCATCCTCGCGCAGCATGGTTTCGAGCAACGCGCCGCGCTCCATGTCGTCGCGTGTCACCAGGCCATGAAACATCTGCAGGAACGGCCCGTTGGTGCGCAGGATCTTGCCGCGGGCATCGACCGACGCGATCGCCATCGGCGTGTTGTTGAAGAACCGGGTGAAGCGCATTTCGGCATTGGCTGCGTCATGCGCGCCGGTACCCCCCTCTTCGCGGCTGATGACGATGGTGCGGCTTTCGCCCGGCGCGCCGTCGCGCGTCGCCGTCACCCGGTGCACCAGCCGCACCGGCAGGCTCTGGCCGTTGGATTTGAGCAGATCGAGATCGAGCTGGGCGGTGCGGTTGAGACCCGGCTCGGCCTGGACCGATTCCACCAGCGCCATGCCGGCGCCCGCCACCAGGTCGCGCAGCATGATCTTGCCCGGCGAGAACGCGGTCAGATCGATGCCCAGCCAGTCGGCAAGGGTCGCGTTGAGATAGACGATTTCGCCGCCGCGGCCGGCGGAGAAAAACCCCACCGGCGCGTGATCGAGATAGTTGATGGCGTTCTGCAGTTCCTTGAACACCAGCTCCTGTTCGGTGCGTTCGTGGCTGATGTCGGACAATTGCCAGGCCATCAGCTTGCCATTGCCCTCGGCAGCCACGATCGGGCGTCCCCGGAGCCGGTACCAGTGCCCGGCGCCACCGCTGTCCCGCGCAGCCCCCAGCGGCTGGGTCATGCGGAACTCCTCCTGCCCCTCATGGCCGTCGCGCATCGCATTGGTCAGCCGGTAGACCGCTTCGGCGGACTCGCGGTGGCGCGACAGGATCGCTTCGATCGACTGCACGTCGCTGGCGCTGGCCGAGCCGGTGAGCAGGCCATAGGCATGGTTGGCATAGATCACCCGGTCCTTCTCGTCGGTCACCAGCGTGCCTTCGGGATGGGTGTCGATGAAGGCCCGCGCCAGCGGATCGGCGGTGGCCTTGGGCATCACCGTGACAAAACCGATCACGGTGGAAACCAGGAAGAAGATGCCGACGACGGCCATCACACCGAGAATGCCGAGCATCACCTCGTTGTTGAGCCTGTCCTTGAACAGAAAGAACACGATCGACGCGCCGATCATCACGAGCGCGAGGAAGATCAGCCGCGACACCGAGCGTGGTTTCGCGCTTCTGTCAACAAGCGCCGTCGGGGTTGCAGCCGCAGGGGTCTTCTCACTCATGAATCGCTCTTTTCGTCCCGCCACCGATCCGTCCGGTTTGAATCACATTCCGTGGCCCATGGAAAGCCCAAAGCCCAACATAGCGTTGCGTTCCACCGGTTTGGGGATCAATTCCAACCTGGCTTGCCATCAAAGCCCATCGAGCGCAGTGAGGAAAGACCGGCTCGGCAGGAAATCGGCTGCCCAAGCCTTGTGGTCAGGGCCGAAAAAACGTCAAATGAAGGTTGATCGCGTCCAGATCAGCGGCTTTACCGCCGCACTGGACGCCGCATAACGGCTCAACCGGGAGGATTCCTGATGCCGGACAACATTCTGGGTGGACAGGGCGCGACCCTGCTCACCGCCATCGTCATCGTCGCCGTGGCACTTCTGGCGCTGGTCGGCGTGTTCTGGGTCATCCGCGCCCGGGCCTCGTCCACGTTCATCCGCGGCGGCAAGAACCGGCAGCCGCGGCTTGCCGTGCTCGATGCCACGGCGGTGGACACCCGCCGGCGGCTGGTGCTGATCCGTCGCGATGACGTCGAGCATCTCGTCATGATCGGCGGCCCGACCGACATCGTCATCGAAAGCCGCATCGTCCATCCGGCTGACGACCAGGTCGCTCCGCCGCCACGCCCGAAAGCCGCTCAGCAGAAAATCGAGCCGCAGCCCGAACGGATCGACCGCCCCGCGCCGGCACCCGCCCCGGCGCCCGCGGCCGCGCAGCGACCAGCCGTTGAGCCGCGGCCGCAGCCTCAGCCGCAGCGCCCGGAACAGGTGCGCGAACCGGGCATGGTTCAGACGCCACCGCAGCCTTCGCCAGCAGCACCTGCGCCGGCTTCGCGCGCGGCGATGGTTGCCCCCGCTGCGGCAGCCTCGGTCGGATCAATCCGCGCCGAAGCCTCCGATGTGCTGGAAAGTGCCAGAGCCCGTGTGTTCGAGGAACCGAGTTTCGACGACGTGACGTATGACGAATTGATCTCGGCGCCCGAGCCCCAGCCACGGGCGGAACCTGCTCCCCGGCCTGCCCCGGCAGCTGCAGCCCCCGCGCCGGCCTACGCCCCGCCGCCCGCATTCGACCGCGCCACCGGCGCGCCGGCAGCCCCGCCACAGGCGCCGCGCCCGGCCGCGCGCCCGGTTGCCGGTGATTTCGAATCGGTGCTGGCTGCCGAATTGTCGGGCGATCTTTCGCTCGACGAGACCGATGACGGCTTCTTCGAGCCGCTCGATGACGCGCCGCAACCGGCGTCTTCCGGTCAAGACCCGACCGAAGCGCCCGAAGTCAAACCCGACAGCCCGCCGTCGCGGGATTCGCTCGAGGCCGAGATGGAGCGCCTGCTCGGCGACCTGTCGCGCAAACCCTGAACTTGGAACTTTTTCCGCCCATTGAACTGCTTGACCCGCCTGGCGCCGGAATGGTGCCGGTCTGGACCTGGCTCGTTGCAACCTGGTTTGGCGCTGGCCTGCTGGCGCCGTTCCGGGCAGGCCTCGCCGTCTTCGCGGTGCTCCCGCTCCTGGCGCTGGCGATCACGCTTCCACGCTACGTCCTCCCGGTCCTCGCCGTCGCGGTGTTCCTGATCGGGGTCCATGTGTCGTCAGAACTTGAACTGGCGACCGGCGACAAGGATGATCGCCGGATCGTGATCGACGAGGTTGCAGCCTTCATCCTCGGGGCCGCCATCATTCGTCAGGCCGGATGGCGGATGCTTGTGCCGTTCGCGGCCATCTTCCTGTTTGTTGACCGGCTGAAACCCTGGCCGATGGCCTATGTCGAGCAGGTGCCGTCCGGCTGGGGCGTGATGATGGACGATCTTGTGCCTGCGATTGCCCTCGGCCTGATATTTGTCAGCCTTCAAGCCCTGATCAACAGGCGGACGACCTGAACCAGCATAGGCGCCCCATTACAGGTGTCAGGCGCTGCCCCGCTCAGGCTCCGCCGGGCAAGTCTGCGGCCTTGCTAACCAGCAGCTTGTCGATGCGCCGGCCATCCATGTCGATTACCTCGAAACGCCAGCCTTTCGCCGTGAAACTGTCGCCGAGCGCCGGCAATCGTTTCAATTCGTTGATAACGAAGCCCGCGACCGTCTCATAGTCGAAATCCTTGTCGAGCGAAAAACCCATTTCTTCGGCAAACTCGTCAACCGGCATCCAGCCCGAGACCAGGAAGGAGCCGTCTTCCCGCTCCAGGATGGCGGCTTCCTCGGCATTGTCTTCACGGAACACCCCGGTGATGGCTTCCAGCACATCGCCTGACGACACGACGCCTTCAAAATGGCCGTACTCGTCATAGACCAGCACCATGTGTGACGGTGATGTGCGAAGCGACCCGATCACATCCATGGCTCCCGACCGGTCGGACACAACCGGGGCCTCGCGCATGAGGCTGCGAACGTCGAGGTTTGCGCCTTGCAGGAAGGCGTCCAGCGCATCCTTGACAAAGATGACGCCCAGGATCTCGTCCGTGGGTCCGTTTCTCACCGGAAGGCGGGTCCGCTTCGAGTTGCGTAATTGCTCGCGGATGTCGGCGGGATCATCCTCGATGTCGATGACTTCCACTTCGCGGCGTGGCGTCATGAGACCGCGCGCCGTGCGATCCGCCAGGCGCATGACACCCGATATCATTTCCGATTCCGCGGTCTCTATCACGCCGGCGCTCTGCGCCTCGGCGAGCACCATCCGGATTTCCTCATCCGTCGTCTTCTTGCCGGTCTCGCCCTTCTGTCCCAGCAGCGCGAGAACAGCCTTTCCGGATGTGTTCAGCAGCCAGACCAGAGGCAGGGCGACCCGCGACAGCAACGCCATGGCCGGCGCCACCTTGGCAGCCACCGCTTCAGGTGCGCGCAGCGCGATCTGCTTGGGCACCAGCTCGCCCACGATCAGCGACAGATAGGTAATGGCCACGACGACCGACCCGACGCCCATGGCATCCGCCAGCACCTCCGACAGACCCCGGGTTTCCAGCCAGCCCGCAAGACGGGCGCCAAGCGTCGCGCCCGAGAACGCGCCTGACAGGACGCCAACCAGGGTAATGCCGATCTGTACGGTGGACAGAAAGCGTCCCGGATCCTCTGCCAGCCGAAGCGCCATGGCAGCCCCCTTGCTGCCCTGGTCGGCGAGCAGCTTCAAGCGAACGGGCCGTGAGGAGACGACGGCGAGTTCCGACATGGCGAGCACGCCGTTGATCAGAATAAGGACGATGACGATGGAGATTTCGGTAAACACGCGGTGTCCATTGATTGGGTCGGGATGTCCGAAAGCAAACCTGCTCCTGAAACCGGGATGCCGATAAGCCGGCCGATCCCTCCATCCGTGCATGCCGATGAACAATCACCAGGCGCGAAGACGTCGACCGGTGTCCATATAAGGCGCGAACCCCGGCGGGAGCAATGCATCCTTGAAAATTCTGCCGTCCAGCTGGCCGTGTTTGCGCTACAAGCCTTGGTCTCGTGTCACGGCACAACAGTGCCTGAAAAAGACAAGATCGGCCAGAAGGCTGGTTTGCCTTATCGTCCCGTTACACCGCACCCACCTACTCGTCGCGATAGACCTTCTCGCGGCGCTCGTGCCGCTCCTGGGCTTCAATCGACAGGGTTGCGATCGGCCGCGCGTCGAGCCGTTTCAGGCTGATCGGCTCGCCGGTCTCCTCGCAATAGCCATAGGTCCCGTCATCGATGCGCGCGAGCGCCGCATCGATCTTGCCGATCAGCTTGCGCTGGCGGTCACGCGCCCGCAGTTCGATCGCCCGGTCTGTTTCAGATGATGCCCGATCCGCCACATCGGGGTGATTGGCGCTTTCCTCTGCGAGATGGTCAAGCGTCTCGCGAGCCTCTTTGAGGATATCATTGCGCCACGCTGTCAGCTTCGACCTGAAATAGGCCCGCTGGTTGGCGTTCATGAAATCCTCTTCTTCAGAGGGCACATAAGAGGAAAAATCGAAGTCTTCACTCATGACGATTCTCCCGGCATAGCCATTCCGGGGGGTGTATAGCCAGACGCTCGCGCCGGTACAAGCGCTAAAGTCGCCTGTCACAGCAATTTCATGTAACATTGTAAATCATGCCATGAACCTGAAAAGGCGCATTTTTCTGTCTTCTTCGGGTGGTTTCTTGTGGTTTTGATACCCATTTGAAATCCATTGACGGGGAGGACAGCCATCCATGCACACAATCGTTTTTTGCTGCGCCGCACTTTGTGCTTTCGGCGAATTGAAGCTTTTGCACAAATGATTAAATTCGACAAATGAGCACGCCATCCTCCGCCGCCTTGCGCGTCTTTCTCGTCCGCCATGCCCACGCCGCCTGGGCCATGCCCGGCATGCGTGATTTCGACCGCCCGCTGGACGACCGCGGTCGCGAGGAGGCGGCGCGCCTTGCCGCAACCATGATCGTCAACGGCTTCGAGCCGGATCTCGTGTTCTGCTCGAACGCCAGGCGCTGTGTCGAGACGCTGGAAGTCCTCAATGCCCGCGGCGGCCGCGTGTCCACGGTAGAGCGCAGCGATGCGCTCTATGCCGCCGGTCAGGAAGCCTATCTCGAACTGATCGCATCGGTGCACGACAAGACCATCCGCTCGATCATGATCGTCGGGCACAATCCGATGATCGAGGACGCTGCTTCCGCGCTGGTGCACACCGATCCCGCAGCCTATCTGCAGACCCTTGGCGCGGGCTTCCCCACCGCCGGATTGATGATCGCCGATTGCCAGGCGCGCGGTGCGGGCGCCATTGACGGCAGCGCCCGGTTCGTGGCGCTTTTATCCCCCGTCGACGCCTGACACGTTTCCCAGGTCCGGCGCGCTCCCTGACGTTGCGCTTTCAATCGCAGCCCCGCTCTCCTATATCGGAACAAGCAACCGGAGCAGGCCGCACAGTGTCATCATCCATCACTTCCATCACCGATGAGGCGCTGATCGCGTTTGACACGCTTGCCGATCGCGCCAGCAGCCTTATCCAGCCGACCCTGCGGCTCGGCGTCACCGGCCTGTCGCGCGCGGGCAAGACGGTCTTCATCACCGCGCTGGTCCACAATCTCTTGCATGGCGGCCGCCTGCCGATGTTCGAGGCCGCCCATTCGGGCCGCTTGGCGCGGTCGTTTCTCGAACCGCAGCCCGATGACGCAGTGCCGCGGTTCCAGTATGAGGACCACGCCGCACGCATGATCGCCGATCGGATCTGGCCCGATTCCACCCGCGCCATCTCGGAATTGCGGCTGGTCATCGAGTATGAATCAGCCAGCGGCTGGAACCGGTTCTTCTCGGGCGGCAGGTTGTGTCTCGACATTGTCGATTACCCCGGCGAATGGCTGCTCGACCTGCCGCTGCTGGGCCAGGATTTTGCGCAATTCTCCTTGAACGCCGCCACGCTGGCCCGCTCCCCGGTGCGCCATGATCTCGCCGCCCCCTGGCTCGAAAAAGCCAAGGCGATCGACCCGCACAAGCAAGCCGATGAGAGCGACGCGCGCGAACTGGCGCGGCTGTTCACCGGTTATCTGCGCGCCTGCAAGTTGGAAGAGCGCGCGCTGTCCACGCTGCCGCCCGGGCGGTTCCTGATGCCCGGCGACCTCGACGGCTCTCCGGCGCTGACCTTCGCGCCACTGCCCAACCTGCCCGACGGGCCTGCGCCGAAGGGCTCGCTGATGGCGATGATGGAGCGGCGCTACGAGAGCTACAAATCGGTCGTGGTCAAGCCGTTCTTCCGCGAGCATGTCGCCCGGCTCGACCGCCAGATCGTGCTGATCGACGCCATGCAGGCGATGAATGCCGGCCGCGAGGCGGTCATCGATCTGGAGCGCGCGCTCTCGGATGTGCTGTCCTGCTTCCGGCCCGGCGGCGGCAATTTCCTGACCAACCTTTTCTCGCGCCGCATCGACAAGGTGCTGATCGCCGCCACCAAGGCCGACCATCTGCATCATGAGAGCCACGACCGGCTGGAGGCGATCGCTCGCCGCATCGTCGAGCGGGCCTCGGCCAATATCGGCTCGTCGGGCGCCGATATCGAAGTGCTGGCGCTCGCGGCGGTGCGGGCCACGCGCGAGGCGAGCGTCCGCCAGAGCGGCGAAGACCTGCCCGTCATCGTCGGCACGCCGCTCGACGGCGAGCGCATCGACGGCGAACTGTTCGACGGAAACAGGAAAACAGCTATATTTCCCGGGGACTTGCCGCGAAATCCGGATTCATTCTTCAAAGCCGTTGATTCAATGTCTCAACCCTTGCTGCCGGAGATCAACATCGTCCGCTTCCGCCCGCCCCTGATCGAGGAGAGCGAGGCAGGGGTGAAACTGTCGCTGCCGCATATCCGCCTCGACCGGGCTTTGGAATACCTTTTGGGAGACCGGCTCGCATGACCGATCACGATCAGCCGCCGCGCAAGCCGCGCGCCTTCGCCGTGGACGAACCCGTCAGGAAAGCGGCTCCGGACAAGACCGGCACGCAGCCCAGATCCACCGGGAATGCGCGCAAGCCCTCGGCCATTCCCGTCGCCACCGTGTCGATGACCATGGAGGAAGACGATCCATTCCTGCCGCCTCCCGCCGCCCTGGAGGCACTCACGCCCCCGCCCGCCAGGCCGCGCCGGCGCCGCTTGACCGCCGGCAAGATCCTGACCGCGAGCCTGGGCTTCCTTTTGCTGCTGGCGCTGGGCGTGTGGACCGACAGCCTGATCCGGGACCTGTTCGACCGCCTGCCCTGGCTCGGCTGGGTCGCCTTCGGCGCCGCCGTGATCGCGGTGCTGGCGCTGATCGTGCTCGCCATCAGGGAGTTCATCGGTTTGCGTCGCCTCGCCCAGGTAGCAAACTTGCGCGACTCCATCGCCGCCAAGAGCAAATCCGCAACCGCCAAGGAAGCCCGCGCGCTCAGCGCCGAGGTGGTGGCGCAGATTGCCGCCAACCCGCTGAGCGCCCGCGGACGCAAGAGCCTCAAGGCGCTCGACGACGAGATCATCGACGGCCCGCATTATCTGGCCTTTACCGAGCGCGAACTGATGGCCTCGCTCGACCGCCAGGCGCGCACGCTGATCATCAACGCCGCGCGCCGCGTCTCGGTGGTCACCGCCGTCAGCCCGCGCGCCTTTGTCGATCTCGCCTATGTCGGCTTCGAGGCAGTGCGACTGATCCGCAATATGGCCGAGCTCTATGGCGGCCGCCCCGGCACCATCGGCATGATCCGCCTGTTCCGCGACGTCATCGCCCATCTCGCCGTCACCGGGGCGATCGCCGCGGGCGACAGCCTGATCCAGCAGGTGGTTGGCCACGGCATTGCAGCCAAACTCTCGGCCCGGCTCGGCGAAGGCGTCATCAACGGGCTGATGACGGCGCGGATCGGCATTTCCGCGATGGATCTGTGCCGGCCGATGCCGTTCACGGCGCTCAAGCGCCCGGGCATGGGCGATTTCATGTCCGATCTCACAGTCTTCGCGAGCAAGACCGCCGCTGCGGAAAAACCCCAGTGACCGGCTATGATTGTTGCCGGAAATGTGGATAAGTCGACGCTGATTACGGTCCATTAACCATTCTCGGTCAATTTCGGGCTTCGTTTCCAGCCGCAACAGGTGTGACCATGTCTTCCAAGTTTCGCATCCTTACACTCAGTCTTGCGGCAGCCGCCCTGCTTTCAGCCCAGCCGGCATTTTCTCGCGACAAGGACACGGTGTTCTTTGAATCCGTTGCAGGCGCCTGGAAAGGTCCGGGCGAGATTGTCGCCGGCAAGTACAAGGGCACCAAATTCGTCTGCAATCTCGCGGGCGGCCAACATGACGGCAAGGCCATCGGCATCACGCTGGACGGCACGTGCCGCGTTGGCGTGTTCAACCAGAAAATGTCCGCCGTCATCACCCGCAAGGGCAAGAGCTACACCGGCAAGTTCCTCGATGGCTCGGCCGGCGAAGGCCTCGACATCGTCTCCGGTCAGGTCTCGGGCGACCGCGCCGTCATGGGCATCAACCGCAAGACGCTCAATGGCGCGATGATCGCCCGGCTCAACGATTCCGAGACGATGAACGTGACCATTTCGGTCAAGGTCGGCGAGGAAATGGTGCCGGTCATCGGCATGACGCTCAAGCGCGGCGCCCAGAAGATCGCCACCGGCGCCATTCGCTGATTTCAGCCGGGTTGAGCCGAGCCCACCTGTATCGGGCTCTACGCCTCGCCCTGCCACCAGTCGCCATCGGCGCTCAAACTCTCGATCCCTTCCGAATCCACCTCACTCGACCAGTCGGCGATGCTTTGCAGGTTGACCACCGCGCGCGGCGCGATGTCTGCCAGAGGCACCATCACGAAGGCGCGCTCGGTCATGCGCGGATGCGGCACGGTAAGGTCGGCGTGGTCGGAGAGGAAATCGCCATGCAGCAGCACGTCGAGATCGATGGTGCGCGGGCCCCAGCGGTCGGTGCGCACCCGGTCGAGCTGCAATTCGATGTCGAGGCAGACCTTCAAGAGTTCATGCGGATCGAGCCGGGTCTCGACCAGCGCGCAGGCGTTCAGAAACCAGTCCTGGTCGGTGTTGCCCCAGGGCGGCGTCCGGTAGAGCCGCGACACTGTGCGCAGCTTGATATCCTGATGGGCGTCGAGCAGCTTCAGCGCGCGGGCCATGGTCTGGCGCGGATTGCCGATATTGCCGCCCAGCCCGATGGCGGCGATGACGGATTTGGCTTCAGGCACGATGCTCCACCGTCACTTCAACATGATCGAGAATGCCCGGCACTGCGGCACTCGGCTTGCGCACGGTAATACGGGCCATGCGGATCTGCGGGAATTCGGCGGCGAGCGCCTTGGCGATGTCGAGCGCCAGCGCCTCGATCAGGTAGCGCCGCTTGCCGGTGACAATGTCCTCCATCACCTTGAAGGCGACGCCGTAATGCACGGTGCCCTCGATGTCGTCGGTCTCAAGCGCAGTGCCCGGATCGACCTCCAGCTCGGCATCGACGAAGAAGCGCTGGCCGAGGAATTCCTCCTCGTCATGAACGCCGTGGCGGGCGAAAAACGCGCAATTGACGAGACGGATGATGTAGCTGTCAGCCATGGCCGCGGTCCTGTTCGCGGCTGCTTTGAACCATCGCGTCGGCAACCGCAAGCCCGTCCATGTTGAAAGCGACATTGTGAACCCGGAACATCGCAGCACCGGCGAGCCGCAGCGCCACGCTGGTGGCCACGGTGCCGACATCGCGGTCGGGCGCCTCGCGTCCGGTGAGCCCGCCGATGAAGCGCTTGCGCGAGGTGCCCGCCAGCAGCGGCAGCGAGAGCGCATGCAGTTCGGCAAAGCGCGCCATCAGCTCAAGATTGTCGCGCGCGTCCTTGGCAAAGCCGAAGCCCGGATCGATAAGAATCCGGTCGTCGCCGATCCCTGCCTTGCGGGCAATCGCCAGAGAGGCCTTGAACCAGAAGAACTGGTCTTCGATGAGATCCGGCAGACAGGTCCGGTCGCGGCCGGTATGCATGATCGCGACCGCAGCGCCCGCGTCGCTCGCCACCCGCGCGATCTCCGGCTCGCGCTGCAGCCCCCAGACATCATTGACAAGGTGCGCGCCCGCGCCAAGCGCCAGCCGCGCGGTCTCCGCCCGCCATGTATCGACCGATATCAACAAACCGCGGCCGCCAAGCGCCTCGATCACCGGCATGATCCGCCGCTGTTCCTCGATCGCGTCAACCGGATCGGCGCCCGGCCGGGTCGATTCGCCGCCGATGTCGATGATCGCGGCGCCGGCTTCAGCCATGGCCAATGCCGCGGTGATCGCGGCATCGGCATCCGCCGCAAGCCCGCCGTCGGAGAACGAATCCGGCGTCACGTTCAGAATGCCCATCACCTGCGATTTCGGCCCAAGCTCCAGCCGTGCACCGCGGCCAAGCCGAAATGTCCTGGGTTCAAAAACGTTGTCGGGAGGTGATTGCATGAGGCTGCTTTCCGGTTGCCTGTGGCAATTTGGTATGCGCTTCCTGTTGCATGAGCAGGCTCCATGGCGCAAGTTCCCCGACATCGTTTGCAGCCGGAGTCTTTCATGCGCGCCCTTCGCCCCGCCGTCACGGTGCTGTTGCTGTGCCTGGCGCCATTTCCCGGCGCATCCGAGCCGCTGATCACCAAGACCTACTCCTATTTCACCATCGGTGGCCGCACCGGGGCCGAGCTGGAACGGGAACTGTACAGCCTCGGGCCGATGCTGTCGGGGACCGGTACGCGCCATGCAGGCGCCACCAGGATCAAGCTCGGCGGAACGGTCAATTATGAAAGCAGCGGCGGCTGGTGCCGCGTTACCGACGCCGTGGTCAAGCTCGAGACCCAGTTGACCCTGCCGCGCTGGAAGGACCGCAAGCATGCCAGCCGCGAGATGGTGCTGATCTGGGACGTCCTGTCGGCCGACATCAAGCGTCACGAGGAACGCCACGCGGAAATTGCCCGCCAATACGCCCGCCAACTGGAAAAGGCGCTTGAAGACCTCAGGCCGGAGCGCTCCTGCGAGAAAATGCAAACCCGGGTCGACGCCGTCACCAAGAAGATCGTCGACAAGCATGCTGCCGACCAGGACAGGTTCGACCGCGTCGAAGGGGCGAGTTTCGAGCGCCGCATGACCAGGATGCTCGGTTTTGCGCTGGAAAAACAGCGGGGCAATGACTGAGCCTCTCGGAAGTCATCGCTGCATGAGAGGCCTTGCGGGCCGTCTCGATTCCGGAAAGTTTCGCAATATCAACGTCTCGCCCAGGTTTTTCCGAGCGCGTGCCCATGCATCTTGAAGACTGAGACACTCACATCCAAGTATTTCCCAGGAATTTTCGCGGCCGTTCGCGACCCTGAATTCCCACCGGGCATTCCTCGCAATATTCGGGGCCGCTACATTAGGTACTCTGTCCATCAAGGGGCATTTTAATCAACTGATTCGAGTTCTCCCGGCGCACGGAAGCCGCTTGATGGTCCTCCCTCATCGAGTTTGATACCTTTTGCGCCCATCTGGCCTCGCTTTCCTTTGCGGAATAGCGAGGCCTTTTTTTGGCATCTCGAAGAAGAAACGGCCAGTGACTTACTGAACGCCAAGCTTCTTCTGCAGGCTGGTGGAGGATGTTGTATATTGGAACACGAGCTTCTGGTCGGGATGCGCAAGCCGCTTGACGGCCTGCGTCATCAGCGCCGCCTCGTGGAAGCCTGAAAGGATCAGCTTGAGCTTGCCCGGATACCAGTTGATATCGCCGATGGCGAAGACGCCGGGGATGCTGGTCTCGAATTTCTCTGTGTCGACCGCTATCAGGTTTTCGTGCTGGTTGAGGCCCCAGTCGGCGATCGGGCCGAGCTTCATCGTCAGCCCGAAGAACGGCAGCATGCGGTTGCAGGCAATGTCGACCTCGCCGTCGGGCCCCTTCACGGTCGCGGCCGTCAACTGGCCGTCCTCGCCTTTGAGACCCGTGACCTGGCCGACCTGGAAGTTGACCTTGCCTTCCTCGCGCATCGCAAACATCTTGTTGACGCTGTCGGGCGCGGCGCGGAAATCCGGGCGGCGGTGCACCAGGGTGACCGAATTTGCCACAGGCTGCAGATTGAGCGTCCAGTCGAGCGCGGAATCGCCGCCGCCGACGATCAGCAGGTCCTTGCCGCGGAATTCCTCCATCCGGCGCACCGAATAGAACACGCTCGTGCCTTCATAGGCCTCGATTCCCGGAACCGGCGGCCGCTTGGGCTGGAACGACCCGCCGCCCGCAGCGATCACCACCGCATGGCAGTGAAGCAGTTCGCCCTCGTCGGTCTCGACCTCGAAACGGCCGTTGTCGAGCTTGCGGAACCCCGCCACCATCCGGTTGAAATGAAACTCCGGCTTGAACGGCGCGATCTGCTCCATCAACCGGTCGACCAGTGCCTGGCCCGAAATCTCCGGCCAGGCCGGAATGTCGTAGATCGGCTTTTCAGGATAGAGTTCGGCGCATTGCCCGCCGGGGCGGTCAAGAATGTCGATCAGGTGGCATTTGAGATCATAGAGCCCAAGCTCGAACACCGCGAACAGGCCAACCGGCCCGGCGCCAATTATCACGACATCGGTTTCAATCGGGGTAGACATCACTGGTATCCGGTCAAATGGAGGGAAATCAGGCTTGCCGCTCGGGCACGTGCACAATCAGCCCGTCAAGCTCGCTGCGGACCTTGATCTGGCAGGACAGCCGCGAGGTCGGTCGCACATCATAGGCGAAATCCAGCATGTCCTCTTCCATCGGCTCGGGCGAGCCGACCTTTTCGGACCACGCATCGTCGACATAGACATGGCATGTGGCACAGGCGCAGGCGCCGCCGCATTCGGCCTCGATGCCGGGAACAGAGTTGCGGATCGCGTTTTCCATCACCGTCGAGCCGTTTTCGGCGTCGACATCAAAACGCGTGCCGTCAAAAGCAACTAGGGTAATCTTGGTCATTCCGGCCTCTGGCATGTTCACTGGAGCGTGAGGCTTTCATACACGCTGGACCGCATGAGGCAAGAATGAAAACCACGCTGCGACAGCGTTGCGCGGCATGGTTTTCCAAAATGCGATTATAATGGCTGGCTCGGGCCCATCGATTGAAAGCCCGCGATACCGTGACGCGTCAGCGCATCAGGCCTGCGATGAAAGTGTCCGCGTCGATGACCGACTTGGCGAAGGCTGCGATGGCGGCCGGATTGCGCGGCTTGGTTTCAACCATCGAGGCGCAGCGGGCGACATCGAAGGCCCCTACCCCCTTGGCGGCTCCGGCCAGCCGGTGTGCCAATTCGGTGCGGGCCTTGGCGTCTAGGCTCCCGATCTTCGCGACCGCCTCGCGCGCCTGGCGGGCAAACAGCGCCAGCACTTCGGTTTCCAGAGACTTGTCGCCGCCTGTCTGGCGCGCGAGATGGACCAGATCGATCGGCCGGCCGCCCGATGGACGCGGCTGAAAGCTGACTTCCGGGGCTTCGAAGGCTATGTTGAGCGCCGCCATGGCGGGAATCCTTTGTTTACTGTTTGATTGGCGAGTGTGGGGGCGGCAGCCTCTAGATCGGGTAAACGTCAGTCCTGTCTCCGGCGAAAAATCTGCCGGGATGGTTAACGGTTGGTAAATGTGGCGTTTCATTGGCGTTTGCGCCTTTTTTTGACACAGAGCATCGCTAAATAGCGGTGGATGCTGGGCTCATATCGCTGCTTTCAATTGTTAATTTGTGCCGTGTGTGTCACTTATTTGGAAGTTTGAGGGTCCGGAAGCGGGACACGACAGCCATTTTGCCGATTCGCGGCAGGTCGTCGGTTCCGATTTTGGGTGTGCACCAGTGGCGGGTTCGCACGACCAATCCCCTCCATAGAGTAACGAGGCTTGAGTGGCATGAGTAAGACACCAGCGGACAAGAGCATTGACGAGCAGACCTTCGAGGCGCTCGAAGACGCACTGAAAATCGACCTGGACGATGAGAGTCTGGGGTTGCTTGACGATATTTCCATCGAGGAACTGGAGCACAAGGTTTCCAGCGCCGCCCGCGAACTCAAGAGCGCCGGCGAAAGCAAGCCGGCTGCCGCCGAAGCCAAACCCACGGGCCCGGGCAAGAGCACAGCCCCGCGCGTACCGACCCCGCCGTTCACGCCCGCGGCGCCGCTGGCGCCAGCCAATGACGACAGCCGCAAGAACACCGCCGGCCTGCTGCGCGCGCTCGAAATCCGTTCAAGCCGCGGCGCCGTGCGCAACGCCACCATCATCTCGGCGCTCTGGGCAATCGGCGGCATCGGACTGGCCAATATCATGCTGGCGCCGGGCATCTGGCAGATACGCTCGGTTTCCGATCTGCTGGCGATGCCGGCGGCAATCGGCTTCCTTGTCGCGATCATCATTCCGATTCTGATCTTCTTCGCCTTCTCGATCATGATGGCCCGCGCCCGGGAAATGCGCTCGGCGGCCCGTTCCATGGCCGAAGTGGCGCTGCGCCTGGCCGAGCCCGAGAACATCGCCGGCGACCGCATCCTGACCGTTGGCCAGGCCGTGCGCCGTGAAGTCTCGGCCATGAACGAAGGCATCGAGCGCACAATCGCGCGCGCTTCCGAACTCGAGACCCTGGTGCACTCCGAAGTCAACGCGCTCGAACGCAGCTACTCGGACAATGAAATGCGCGTCCGCGGCCTGGTGCAGGAACTCGGATCGGAACGCGATTCCATCGTCGGCCACGCCGAACGCCTGCGCGCCTCGATTTCCGGCGCGCATGAACAGCTCAAGGAAGAACTGACCATTGCCAGCGAAGAGATCGCGGCGCGGATTTCGACATCCGGCCAGGCCTTCGCGCAACTGATGGAAACACGCGCAGCCAATCTTCAGGAACGCACGGTGGAGACCAGCCGCGAGCTCGAAGCCCTGCTTGACGGCCGCACCGACGCCCTGATCACCGCGCTCAAGGTTTCCGGCGGCGATTTGACAGACGAATTCGACACACGGCTGGAGATGCTCAATGTCCAGCTCAACCAGCGCGGCAAGGCGCTTCTGTCCGAATTCGAGACCCGCGCCTCCACCCTCGACGCCAACACTGAAAAGCTCAATGCAGCACTCGGTGAGCGCGCCCGCCAGCTCAACGAAACCCTGATCGCCCGCACACGCGACATCTCCGACAGCCTCGGCGTCGGCCAGCAGGCCATTACCTCGGGTCTTGAACAGACGCTCGCCGCGCTGAATTCGTCGCTCGATGAAAAGGGCGCCTCCTTCAGACAGGCGCTCAAGTCCAGCGCCGACGATGCGATCATGGATCTCGACCTGCGGTCCGGATTCTTCGAGGAGAAACTCGAATCTTCGATCGGTCGCCTGACCGCGGCCTTCGACGAGCGCGTCGGCGAATTCACCTCCGCCTTTGACAGCCGCGCCGGCAGCCTCGACGGCAAGCTGTCGGAAAGCCTGTCGCGGATCAACGAGACGCTTCACGGCGGGACAAACGCCATGGACGGCATCCTGTCGGCCAGCCTCGAGCGCATCGGCGCAACCCTGGCCGATCGCAGCCAGGCTCTGGAAACCACCCTTGGGTCCGGCGCCGAACGCATCGAGATGTCCACATCCAGCGCCGCCGAACGGATCGAAAACACGCTGGCGGCCCGCGCAGACTTTTTCGAGCAGACGATCGCAACCGGAGCGGACCGGATCGGCGCGACCCTGTCCGATCGCAGCCAGGCTCTGGAGACTGCACTGGGAACCGGCGCAGACCGCATCGAGCTGTCCACGTCCAGCGCCGCCGAGCGGATCGAAAATACGCTGGCGGCCCGCGCAGACTTCATCGAGCAGACGATCGCAACCGGAGCGGACCGGATCGGCGCGACCCTGTCCGATCGCAGCCAGGCTCTGGAGACTGCACTGGGAACCGGCGCAGACCGCATCGAAGCCTCCACGTCCAGTGCCACCGACCGGATCGAAACCACGCTTGCGACCCGCACCGATGCCATCGAGAAGGCCATGAACGCCGGTGCAGACCGCATCGACAGCACCCTGACCGAACGGTCCGCGGCCCTGTTCGGTTCGATCTCAGAGAGCGCAGATGAGCTCGACCGCAGGCTTGGCGAACGCGCAGGCAGCTTTGGCGCAGCGGTCAACGAGGCAGCCGATGCGCTCGACGGACGCCTTGCGGCCCGCACCGCGGCGATCCAGTCCGGTCTATCCGAAGCGTCTGATCGCCTGGCGGCGACCCTCGACGTGGAAGGCCAGCGCTACACGGAAGTGGCCCAGTCCGCGACCGATCGCATCGAAGGCACCCTTTCCAAGGGCGCCGACCATATCGACGAACGCCTGACGACCATGAACACCATGCTCGGCATCGGGCTTGAGTCGGTGTCCAAGACCATCGAAGGCAAGGCCACCGGTCTCGCCGCCAAGCTGCGCGAGGCTGTCGCCAGCGCGGCGATCGAACTCGACGCCGAAGCCCTAAAGGCCGGCGAAACGCTTGAATCCGTCGGTTCCGGCTTTGCCGGCAGGATGGACAGTCAGGCCCGCGACTTCGCCCGCACGCTCGACATGCATGTCGAGGAGCGCACGGCCCACCTCGCAGCCCACGCCGAGAACATCGCCAGCAGCATCTCCGCCAGCGCCACCGGCCTGGGCCATGAGGCCAGCCGGATCAGCGATCTGGTCGAGCGCGTCGGCGAAACCGTCGGAAATCAGGCCAATGCCATTTCCGGCACGCTGGACGCGAGCGAAGCCCGCTTTGCAGCTCAGGCCGAGGCGCTCGCCGCACGGCTTGAGAGGGAGACCGGAGCGATCTCGGACCGTCTTGGAGAGACCACCAATATTCTGGTCACGACGCTTGACGAGAAGACCGACGCGATCTCCAACCGCATCGGCGAGACCACGAACAATCTGGTTTCGACGCTCGACGAGAGAACCGAGGCGATCTCGAACCGCATCGGTGCGACCGCCAACAATCTGGTATCGACGCTCGACGAGAGAACCGACGCGATCTCCAATCGCATCGGAGCCACCACCAGCAACCTGGTTTCGACGCTCGACGAGAGAACCGAAGCGATCTCCAATCGCATCAGTGCGACGACCAGCAACCTGGTCTCCACCCTCGACGAGAAGGCCGGCGCCATCGACGTCCGCCTGCAGAAATCCGCCGAGGACCTGGTCAGCCGAACCGGATCGCTCGGCGACTCGCTCAACCAGAAGGCCGTCAACATCATCCAGAAGCTGGTCGAGGCCGAGCAGGCGATGGATATCCGCGCCACTTCGGTCCACTCGACTCTGGACGAGCGCACGCGCGAACTCAACTCCATGCTCGCCAGCCGTTCGGCAGAACTGTCACGCGTCATCGACGAGCAGGCGCGTCCGCTGGTCGAGCAGTACGCCGCAAGCGGCGAGGAATTCGCCAATCGCCTGACCGAGGTCACCCAGAACTCGACCGACCGTCTGCGCGCCGAAAACGCGGCCCTGATCAACGCCATCACCAACCGCACCAGCGAGACCCTGTCGGCCATCGAGACCGTCAACCAGAGCCTGAGCAGCAATGTCGGCACGCTGCTTGAGCGTCTCGGCATGAGCAACAAGGAAATCTCGAAGGTCATCGCCAACGCCGCCGCCACCCTCGGCTCGGCCAATGAGCAATTGTCGCAGACCACCAGCGAGTTCTCGACGTCGACCGAAAAGGCCGCCGAACTGCTGTCAGGCTCCGCCCGTCTTCTCGACGGCAAGGTCGAACGGCTCACCGACATCTCGAGCCGCACGCTCAATCAGGTTGGCGCCATCGCCGGCCGCTTCGACGATCACTCCAAGGTGCTGGCGTCGGCTTCCGACCTTCTCGGCGCGGCGCAGTCCAACCTCGCCTCGACGCTGGAAGAGCGCCGCGAGGCGCTGCAGGCGCTGTCGCTCGGCCTGGTCAGCCGCTCCGAGCAGATCGAAGCCACCATGCACTCGCTCGAGGAGATCATCGAGAAGGCCTTCGCCGGCGCCGACGAACTCTCCAAGCGCGCGGCAATGCGGCTTGAAGGCGGATTGCGCAATGCCGCGGAAAATGCCGGCAAGCTGCTGGGCGACACCGAGGACCGGGCGCACGCCGCAGCCGGCATGATGCGCGAAAGCGTGCGCGAAGCGGTCGAGGATGCCGAGAAGCTGCTGCGCGGCACCGAAAACCGGGCGCAATCGGCGGCCGGAACCCTGCGCGACAGCATGCGCGAGGCGATCGAGGACGCGATTGCGCGCTTCTCCGGCGCAACCGACGAAATCCGCCAGTCCGCGGCCGACATCAAGCGCGAGCTTGACGACACCCGCAGCGAACTCAAGCGCGGCGCCTTCGACCTGCCCGAGGAAACCCGCGAGAGCGCTGCCGCCATGCGCCGCGCCGTGTCCGACCAGATCAAGGCGCTGCAGGAACTCTCGCAGATAGTCAGCCAGTCGAGCCACCAGGCCGAATTCAGCCAGCCGGCGCCGCGCGCCGCGGTGGCCCGGGCGGCAGCCCCTGCTCCGCAGCCCGCGCCACGACGTGAACCGGCGCCCGCGCCTGCGCCCCGCACCGACGCCCCAGTCCAGCGCGCGCCCTTGCGCGGCGCGCTTGAGCCGGCAGGCGCCGCCCCCGCCAAGAGCGACGGCTGGGTCAGCGACCTGCTGCGTGGCGCATCGCGCGAAGAGCAGGCGCCTGCCCGCGCACCGGCGGCGCCGCGGACGCCCGAGCGAAACCCGCGCCATGTGGTGGAATCGCTCAATTCGCTGTCGGTCGACATCGCCCGCGCCATCGATCATGACGCCTCGGTCGACCTGTGGCGGCGCTACCAGCGCGGCGAACGCGATGTCTTCACGAGGCGGCTCTACACGCTGAAGGGCCAGCAGACCTTTGAAGAGATCAAGAGCAAATACGGCCGCGAGCCCGAGTTCCGCGCTGCCGTCGACCGCTACATCGCCGATTTCGAGAAGCTTCTGTCGGACGTCGCGCGCAATGACCGCGACAACATGATGACCCAGACCTACCTCACCTCCGACACCGGCAAGGTCTACACCATGCTGGCCCACGCCAGCGGCCGCTTCGGCGGCCAGGAGCGCTAACGCTTCAGGCACACGAGCCTTATTCCAGACCCCCGCCATCGCGCGGGGTTCTGCCGTTTTTGGGCCGCGGCCTGATCGATTCGATCACAAACGCCTGAAGGCAAAAATCCCGCAATCAAAGATGTATCCAGGATGCGTCAATTCGCCTTCAGGCCAGCTATGGCGTGGGGGCTGGTCTTCTTTAAATTGGAAGACAGCCCGTTTCAGATTTCGGTCAAGACCGAAAACACGAAAACGAGCGCAGCGGCAAAGGAGTGTGGACATGGGACTGGCGGCGACATTTGCCTATCTGGCGATCATCGGAATTCTCGGCTGGCGTGCCTGGCACGGGAGTGACACCGAGAAGGTCATGTTCGTCGTCAATGTCATGCTGCTCTGGCTGAGCGCCATCTGGCTGTTCGGCTACCCTGCCCTGATCGGGCCGGCCGTGGTTGGCGCTGGCGGATTTCTGCTGTTTCTCGTGGTGATTACATCGTCGGACCTTCGGATGCCCGTGGCTGCCCGGACGCAGGACGCGTCAACGGCGCCGGCGGAACCGGTCAAGGCTGACAGTCAGGCTGTGAAGAGGAGTGACAAGACACCTGCGTCGCGGACTGCAGGCAAGCCGGTCAGATCCGCGACAGCGTCCAGCTGACCAGATCCCGCACGACGTCTTCGAACGCCCGATCGAGCGATTGCACGTAAGCCGCGTTGCCGGATCCCGTCACCGGTGTGGTCGCGCGGAACACCTGCGACGCCACCACGACGCCGTTGCGGTCGTTGAGGATCTTGGCGGAGATTTCCACCACCGCCTGCTCGCCGGCGTCGGCCTTGATCTCGAAGGCGCGGATGGAGGTCAGGACGTTGAAGTCGATCGCCAGCCCGTCACCGGGACGGCCGACGCCGCCAACGCGGCCGGAATTCTCGAACGCCTGGACGAGCTTGTCCTGGACGATTTTCGGCAGCCGATCGGACCATTGCGAATTGGCGAGATACTGCAGCGAAGACGGCGTCGGGCGGATGACGATCTGCTCGCTGTCGAGCGCCTTGAGCGCAGTCGGCTCATTGATCAGGATCTGGCGGCTGCGCGATCGCTCACCGGTGACCTCCGGCGCTGACGACAGCGCATAGGTGTCGGGCGGCGGCGCCTTGACAAGCCCGGCGCAGCCGGAGAGCACCGTCAGCATGGCAACCGCTGCAATCAAACCACTCGCGTTCACGCCTGCGCCCATCTCCGAACCCCTGGTCCGGAATTTATACACTTCATTAACATTTGTCTTGCGATGCAACCGCCCAAGAGTCAACGCCGGGTCCGCCCGTCATACTGTTTGACCGCATCGCCGCCGAAGATAAGCCGCTGCGGGTCCTGCTCGATTGTTGAGATCGACCGCTCGATGCGCTGGATCGAGCGCCGCGCATCATTGACCAGGGCTTCGACGTCGCGCAGGCCGGATCCCGAAAACCGCTGCAGATTGTCCGCGATCGGCCCGATCCGCGCGTTGAGCGAATCTGCAACGTCCCTGAACGATTTCAGCGTGGCTTCCGCATCCGCAAGCAGGTTTGACGCATCGCCCTCGCCCAGGAAGCCGTCGATCTTGGCCAGCACGCCGTCGACCCGCGTCGAGGCGGCGTTGAGCGTGCTGGTCATTTGCTTGACGTCGGAAATGATGAGATCGTAATCCTCCGTGCGGGCGCTGAAGGTCTCGGCCACGCCGCGCGCATCGGCGAGCGCCTTGCGCGCGTCTGCGCTGGCTGCGGCGATGTCGTCGATGGCCTGGCCGGCCTTGGCCGGATCGATGCCGGCGATGATCGTGTCGACCTTTTCGAGCGAGGCGCCGGCGGTGGAAGCCAGCGTCTGCAGCGAATTGGCGGCCTCGCTGAAGCTCTCCAGCGTCTGGGTGATATTGCCTGAGGCTGCGGCGACCTCGCTGGTGGCCGTGTCGACATTGGCGAGAATGCGGTCGATCTTTTCCGGGTCCACTGCGTTGATCAGGTTTTCCGCCGAGGCGAGCGCGCTCTCGATGCGGCCCGACACCGATTTGACAACCTCCGACAGGTTGCCCACGCTCTTGAGAAAGTCATCGATGCCGTCGGCATTGTCTCGCAGCGCACCGGTAAAGGTCTCTGTGTTCTTCAAGGTCTCTGTCAGCGGCCCGCGCGCATCGATGACAAAGCCCTCGATCTGGCCGACCACCCGGTTGGCGCGATTGAGGATATCGTCGGCGGTGGCCAGCAGGTTGGTCACGCTTGACGGATCGGCGGTTATCTCGGCGATCCTGCCGTCGGTCATCGCCCGGATCAGGATATTGTCATTGGTGGGCGTGCCGCCCTGCATCTCGATATAGGCCGAGCCGGTCAGACCCTGGATTTCCAGCGCCGCGCGGGTGTCGGTGTAGATTGGCGTGTTGGCCTGCACCTCGGTCATGGCGATGACGAATTTCGGGCTTTCCGGATCAATGCTGAGCCGCCGGATCACACCGTATTGAATACCGTTGAACCGCACCGGGGATCCGACCGAAAGCCCGTTGGCAGAGCCGGGAATGCGAACGATCAGCGGCGCGGTTTCGCCGCCGCCGCCATATTTCGCCATCCAGTAAATGAACCCGAACGCCGAGAGCATCACCAGCAGGGTGAACAGCCCGACGATTGCGTAGTTGGCCCGCGTTTCCATTATGTCGCTTCGCTTTTCTGGCTGCTTGCCTGCATGAGCGCCGGATCGGTTGGCATCACTGGTTCCTGTTTGCGGTCGGGGATCATCCGTGCCCTCTTCCCCCGGAAATAGGATTGCACCCAGGGGTCGTCAAATGAAAGCATGTCATCGATCGTGCCTTCAACCATCACGCGCTTGTCGCCCAGCACTGCAATACGGTCGCAGACAGAGAACAGGCTGTCGAGGTCATGGGTCACCATGTAGACGGTGAGACCCAGCGTGTCACGCAGCCGGGCGATCAGCTCATCGAACTCCGCCGCCCCGATCGGGTCAAGCCCGGAGGTCGGCTCATCCAGGAACACCAGGTCCGGATCAAGCGCCAGCGCCCGCGCAAGGGCCGCCCGCTTGATCATGCCGCCCGACAGTTCGGAGGGGTATTTGTCGACCGCATCCGGCGCAAGCCCGACCATCGCCACTTTCAGTTCAGCCAGTTCGTCCATCAGCGGCTTGGGCAGATCCAGATATTCGCGCATCGGCACCTGGATGTTCTCGCGCACTGTCAGCGCCGAAAACAGCGCGCCATGCTGAAACAGGACGCCAAGCCGCATGTCGAGCTCGATCTTCTTGGCCTCGTCAACCGCATCATAATCCTCTCCGAGAATGCGGATCTCGCCCTTCTGGCGCGGAATGAGACGCAGGATCGACCGCATCAGCACCGACTTGCCGGTGCCCGAGCCGCCGACGAAGCCGAGGATCTCGCCCCGGTAGACGTCAAGATCAAGGTGCTCGAGCACCGTGTTCTTGCCGAAGGCCACGCAGACGTCGCGCACCGACAGCAGCACTTCGCCTTTGCCGTTCCGGTCGGATATGGTTTGGTCTGGCTGGTTCATGCGGTCCTGGCTCAAAAATCGATCGCGGCGTAGAACATGGCGAACAGCCCGTCGACCAGGATCACCACAAAGATCGACTTGACCACCGAAGCGGTGACCCGGCGGCCCAGCGATTCAGCGCTGCCGCCGACCTTCATGCCTTCCACCGCGGCAACGATCCCGATGATCAGCGCCATGAACGGCGCCTTGATCATGCCCGAAGTCACGGTCGACATGTCGATGGCTTCACGAAGCCTTGCGACGAATACATCCGGGGTAATGCCCGAATATGTCCATGTCACGGCGGCGGCGCCTGCAAGGGCCGCGAAATTGGCGACGATGGTGAGCAGCGGCAGGGCCACGGTGAGCGCCACCAGACGCGGGAACACCAGCACGCCGACCGGGTTCAAGCCCATCACCTTGAGCGCGTCGACCTCCTCGCGCATCTTCATCGAGCCGATTTCCGCGGTGATCGCGCTGCCCGAGCGGCCGGCGATCATGATCGCGGTCAGCAGCACGCCGATCTCGCGCAACTGCAGGATACCGACAAGGTCGACAACAAAGACTTCCGCGCCAAAGTATCTCAGCTGAAACGCGCCCTGCTGAGCGATGATGGCGCCGATCAGGAAGCTCATCAGCATGATGATCGGCACGGCGCGAACGCCCATCTGATCGATATGGGTGACAATGGAGGCGGGCGAGATCCCCGACGAGCGGTTGAGCTTCATCTGCGCCCCGCGCACAGCCGAACCCAGAATGTAGAGCGAGGCCACCATGTCGTCATAGAGCTCGTAAATGGCCTTGCCAGTGGGAGCAAACAGCCGTTCGAACAAGGGCGGCTTTTCAGCCTTTGCGACAGCTTTCCGGTCAACAAGGTCGGGAATCGCCTCGATCAGCGCCGCCACCTTCGCATCCGCCCCCAGCAAGGTGGCTTCCGCACCCTTCGCATGGGCGGCAGCCATGGTCTTGCGCACCAGCCAGGCTCCGGCGGTGTCGAAATGCCTGACGTCCGAGAGATCAATTTCCAGCGGCCTGCCGGACAGACCGCGCTGGAGTTCGAGCATCCTGCCGTAAATCCCGGAAATCGCCGCATGACGCCAGTCGCCCTGAAGCACAAGCGTCTCCCCGGCGTCGGTGACGCGATGCTCGAGCTTCGCCGGCAAATCTTCGCGTTTGCCCGACTTCACATCTGCTCTTGTATCTTTTGGCGGTTCGGTCAACATGCCCCACACATAGCGGCTCGTTCAGGCACTGTCACCGGACAGGCTCTGTATAAGCGCCCGCTTTGCCACTCTTCAGACCTTTATTTACGGACGCGTTGCAATGTCACGACAACTTCAAGCCAGGATCGAAAGCTTTCCGCTCACCCGCGCCTTCACCATCTCGCGTGGCGCCAAGACCGCGGCGGAGGTGGTGACCTGCATCATCACCGACAACGGCGTGACCGGTCGCGGCGAATGCGTGCCCTACACACGCTATGGCGAAACCGTCGAGGGCGTGCTCAAGGACATCGAGGCCTTTGCCGAGGCGATCAATTCGGGAACCAGCCGCCAGGAACTGCAGAGCGCAATGCCGGCGGGGGCTGCGCGCAACGCGATTGATTGCGCCTTGTGGGATCTCGAGGCCAAGCTCACCGGAACACGCGTCTCGGCAACCGCCTGCCGCGTTCTGGTGAGGCCCGTGCCGACGGCGGTGACGATTTCGCTGGGCGATCCCGCCGACATGGCCGACCAGGCCCGGGCGCACGCCTCGCAGAAACTGCTCAAGGTCAAGGTCGGCACGTCCGACGACCGCGCCCGCATGCATGCAGTGGCAAGTGCGGCGCGCGACGCCGAGATCATCCTCGACGCCAATGAGGGCTGGAACGAAAGCAATATCCGCGAACACCTCCTGCTCGCGGCCGAACTGCATATCGGGCTGATCGAACAGCCGCTGCCCGCCGGCAAGGACGAGATGCTGGCCCATATTCCCCATCCGGTGCCGATCTGCGCCGATGAAAGCGTCCATACGCTGGCCGATCTCGAGGCGTTGTCGGACCGATACGACGCCATCAACATCAAGCTGGACAAGACCGGCGGCCTCACCGAGGCCCTGCTGATGCGCGACCGGGCACGCGAGCTGGGCTTCGGCGTGATGATCGGCTGCATGGTCGGCACCTCGCTCGCCATGGCGCCGGCGGTGCTGCTGGCCCAGGATGCCGACTGGGTGGATCTCGACGGCCCTCTGCTGCTTGCCCGCGACCGTTCGCCCGGACTGGTCTATTCCGGATCGCTGGTCTCGCCGCCCTCTGCCGATCTCTGGGGATGACGCGGGTTTTCTGGCGGCAAGCGTGACCATCAAACGGGTTTCATTTGATCGGGATCGGTTCTAGAAACGGACAGGCCAACAGAATTGGCGTGTGGAGGGGGATTATCCGCATGAAGACAGCTCTAACCGGCGTGACCAGCGCCGAAGATGGCACATTTGCCGCCTCACCTGCCTCCTTGCCCATGATGTCCATGCCCGGCGAAGCTCAAGCGTTGGCCATGCCCCGTTGCTTTCACTGACCTAACTGAATTCACGAGAGAAGAGCCGCAGATGACCAAAGACACCAAGCGCGCCAGCGATCCGAAGCCGACCAGCGGCGATCTCGACGAGAATGCCCTGTTTTACCATCGCTATCCGCGGCCCGGCAAACTCGAGATCCAGGCGACCAAGCCGCTCGGCAACCAGCGCGACCTGGCACTGGCCTATTCGCCCGGCGTCGCCGCTCCCTGTCTTGCAATCCGCGACAATCCCGATGCCGCCGCCGCCTACACCGGGCGCGCCAACCTGGTCGCCGTCGTCTCCAACGGCACCGCCGTGCTCGGCCTCGGCAATATCGGGCCGCTCGCCTCCAAGCCGGTGATGGAGGGCAAGGCGGTGCTGTTCAAGAAGTTCGCGGGTATCGACGTCTTCGACATCGAGATCGACGCGCCCGACGTCGACCGCATGGTCAGCGTGATTTCGGCGCTCGAGCCCACCTTCGGCGGCATCAACCTCGAGGATATCAAGGCGCCGGAATGTTTCGAGGTCGAGCGCCAGCTGCGCGCGGTGATGGACATCCCGGTGTTCCATGACGACCAGCACGGCACCGCCATCATCGTCGCCGCCGGCATCCTGAACGGCCTCGAACTCGCCGGCAAAAAGATCGAGGACGCCAAGATCGTCACATCGGGCGCAGGGGCTGCGGCACTTGCCTGCCTCAATCTGCTGGTGGCGCTGGGCGCCAAGCGCGAAAACATCTGGGTGCACGACATCGAGGGCCTCGTCTACGAGGGCCGCGAGGTGCTGATGGACGAGTGGAAATCGATCTATGCGCAAGCATCGGACAACCGTGTGCTGGCCGACTCCATCGGCGGCGCGGATGTGTTCCTGGGCCTGTCGGCTGCGGGCGTCCTCAAGCCCGAGATGCTGGCGACGATGGCCGAGCGGCCGATGATCATGGCGCTCGCCAATCCCTCGCCTGAAATCATGCCGGACCTGGCGCGCGAAGCCCGGCCCGATGCGATGATCTGCACCGGCCGGTCGGACTTCCCCAACCAGGTCAACAATGTGCTGTGCTTTCCCTACATCTTCCGCGGCGCGCTCGATTGCGGCGCGCGCACCATCAACGAGGAGATGAAGATGGCGGTCGTGCGCGCCATTGCGGCGCTCGCCCGGGAGGAACCCTCCGACATCGCCGCCCGCGCCTATTCGGGCGAAACGCCGGTATTCGGGCCCGAATATCTCATCCCCTCGCCGTTCGACCAGCGGCTGATCCTCAGGATCGCGCCTGCGGTCGCCGAGGCGGCGGCGAAATCCGGCGTTGCCCGGCGGCCGATCGCCGACATGGAAGCCTATGTCGACCAGTTGAACCGCTTCGTGTTCCGCTCCGGCCTGATCATGAAGCCGCTGTTCACGGCCGCCAAGACCGCCACCCACAAGCGCGTGATCTTTTCCGAAGGCGAGGACGAGCGGGTGCTGCGCGCGGCCCAGGTGTTGCTCGAGGAAGGCATCGGCGTGCCGATCCTGATCGGCCGTCCCGGCATCATCGAGACCCGTCTGCAGCGCTTTGGGCTGAGGATCAGGCCAGGCGTCGATTTCGAGGTCATCAACCCCGAAGAGGATCCGCGCTTCCGCGATTATGTCGACGAGTATTTCTCGCTCGTCGGACGCCTGGGCGTGATCCCGGAAGCCGCCCGCACCATCATCCGCACCAATCCCACCGTGATCGGCGCCCTGGCGCTCAGGCGCGGCGAGGTTGACGCGCTGATCTGCGGGCTTGAAGGCCGCTATGCCCGTCACTTGCGCGATGTCTCCCAGATCATCGGCAAGCGCGAGGGCGTCATCGACTATTCGGCGCTGAGCCTGCTGATCTCGCAACGCAGCGCCACCTTCTTCACCGACACCTATGTGTCGTTCGATCCGAGCGCCGAGGAAGTCGCCGAAACCACCATCATGGCGGCGCAGGAAATCCGCCGCTTCGGCATCACGCCGAAGGCGGCGCTGGTTTCCCATTCCAATTTCGGATCACGCGATTCCATCAGCGCCACCAAGATGCGCCGGGCGATGGAGATCATCCGCGCTGCCGCCCCGGATCTCGAAGTCGATGGCGAGATGCACGGGGATTCGGCCATGTCGGAACTGCTCCGGCAGCGGGTGATGCCCGACTCGACGCTCACCGGCGAGGCCAATCTGCTGGTGTTTCCGAATCTCGACGCGGCCAACATCGCGCTCGGCCTGGTCAAGACCATGACCGAGGCGCTGCATGTCGGCCCGATCCTGTTGGGCGCCGCCCTGCCCGCGCATATTCTCTCACCGTCGGTAACCTCTCGCGGCGTGGTCAACATGGCGACGCTGGCGGTGGTCGAGGCATCCTCGCCCGACTGAGCTCATTGGCTTGCGCTGCCGCAACCAGCCTTGGCCGAGGCCGGGGCCGGGGCCGGGTTAAGGTAAACACCCAAGTGTGATTGGCGCATATACTGGGATTTGCTAATATGAACCCTCATGTCTGATATGGTGGTCAAGCCTTAACCCTTGATGCCCTATCATGCGCTCATCCTTGTGTTGGAGTTGTTGATGCGCCGTGTCCGGGTTCGCAGTTTTATGCTGGTGGTCGTGCTCGCCCTTGCAGGCACGGGTGCGGCGGAGGCCTCGGCGGTTTGCACCCAGCTCAAGGCCCAGCTGGCCAGCGCGTCGCGGAGTGACAGTTCCGCGAACTACCAGCGCTACGCCAACGCGGTTCAGAAACAGGAAACGCAGATCCGTCAGGTTCAGTCCGATCTGAAGCGGTTCGGCTGCACCTCGGGCAGCATCATCGTGCTCGGTGGACGGAATGCCGAAGCCTGCGCCAAGCTCACATCGGCGCACAAGAAAATGCGCGTCAATCTGGCTGCCCTCGAGCGCAAGCGCGACTCCCATGCCAAGCGCGACACCAAGGTTTCCACCCGGCGCATCGAGGCGGCGCTCAAGGCAAACGACTGCGACGGCACGCGCGCCTCGATCGTCGAGGCCGCGCTCAAGGGCCGCAACGACGCCATCGAAGCCAAGCGCACGGCCAGCCCCGGCCTGGTGGCCATCCTCGGCGACAGCGGCGGCAGGCAGCGGCTGAACACCAACTCCGGCCTTTCGAGATCCAACATCATGGTCGAACAGCAAGCCGCACGCGGCGGCAGCTATCGTACCCTGTGCGTGCGCAGTTGCGATGGGTTCTTCTTCCCGGTGTCATCGAGGGCCAACCCTTCCGACTTTACCCGCGACGAACGCACCTGCCAGATGATGTGCCCGGGAACCGGAACCGAGCTCTATTTCCACGCAGCCGATATCCAGGAAAGCGAGGAGATGGTCTCCGCGCGCACCGGCCAGCCCTATACCGAGATGCCGAACGCCTTCGTCTACCGCAATGCCAACGCGCCGATGAGCAAGGCCTGCGGCTGCAATATGGGGGCGTTCTACAAGGAAATGGAGCGCCGGGAGGCGATCCTCAACGGCGGGGCTACCCAGGACGAGGCGCCGGTGACAACCTGGGTGCACCCGGTCAGGCGGCCTGACCCGGGCGAAGATCCTGAAACCATGCTGGATGCGGAAATGCGCCTGACATCGGAAGACGTCACCGCGGTGCTGTCAGCCTCCAAGACCGAGCGACCGCTGACCGAGGAGCGGCGGCAGGTCCGCGTGGTCGGCCCGACCTTCCTGCCTGACGAGTCCGATCAGTTCGACCTCAAGGCCGCCCCCCCGAGCCTTATCCGCTAAACCTTCGCAGCCATTGCCGCCGCCTGCGGCCGGCGCAGAAGCGCCCGGCGGCTGACAAGCGTCATGATCATGATCATCACCGCGCAATAGACGCCCATAGCCACGATCTGGCCGGGATAGGACACGCCCGCATCGATGAGCCAGCCGGTCAGGCCCGGCCCCACCGCCGTGGCGAAGACCATGAAGGCCACGATCAGCGAGCGGATGGCGCCGAGATTCCTGGTGCCGTAGAGTTCCGGCCACAGCGCGCCGAACAGCGTCGAGGAAAACCCGTAGGAGACGCCCATCAGCGCCATGAAGGCGTAGGCGCCCCAGGGCGCCTCGGTCGACGCCAGCACGAAGCACGACAGCGACAAGGGCAGCAGAAACGATGGCAGGATCCGGATCGCCGAGAAGCGGTCGATCAGTTGTCCGGCAATCAGCGCGAACAGGATGGTCATCGCCGACATGATGGCGAAGGACGCCGCGAACACGCTCGGATCCCAGCCGCGCAATTGCGACAGATAGACCTGGTGGAAGAACACAGTGGTGCCGATGAAGGGCGGCGCCAGCACGCCCATCAGCGCTGCCCAGAACAGGGGATCGCGCACCACCTCCCCCCGGGTCCATTCCCGCGCCACGGGGAGATTGGGATCCTGCACCACCGATTGCGGCGTGCGTTCGCGCTTGAGCAGGCTGTAGATTGCAGGCAGCGCCACCAGCATCAGCACGCCTGCGGCCAGCAGCCAGGAGCCGCGCCAGCCGATGAGCGCCGCCACGGCGACAAAGCTGATCGGAAACACGGCCTCGCCGACATTGACGCCGATGGCCGTGAGCGACACCGCCCGGCCGCGCTGGGCTGCAAACCAGCGCCCCATGGCGGTGAACGCGATATGGCTGAGCATGCCCTGCCCGAACAATCGCAAAAGATAGATCGCCAGCACCAGAACCACGAGCGAGTTCGACCAGGCCATCAGGATACAGGCGATGGCGAGGATGGGCGCCGCCAGCAGCACGGTGGAGGCGACGGAGATCCTGTCGATGACCCTGCCGATCAGCGGCAATGACGCGGCACTTGCGAGCGTCGCCAGCATGTAGAGAGTACCGAAGCCGCCATGGCTGAGCCCGTATTCCGTCCGAATATCGCCCGCCGACAGCGCGATGAAATAGGTCTGCCCGAAGGACGAGAAAAACGTCAGCAGAAACCCGCCCGCAATCCAGCGGGCATTGTCGCGCAGAAAATTGAGGATAGGCATCACCTGTCCCGGAACCGATTGGTGATCGGGTAGCGCCGGTCTCGGCCGAAATTCTTGCGGGTGATCTTGACGCCGGGCGCGGACTGGCGGCGCTTGTATTCGGCGATGTAGAGGAGATGCTCGATGCGGTGCACGGTGGCGATGTCATGGCCGCGCGCGACGATTTCGTCCACGCCCATTTCATGCTCGACCAGACATTCGAGGATGTCGTCGAGCACCGGATAGGGCGGCAGCGAATCCTGGTCGGTCTGGTCCGGCCTCAGTTCCGCCGACGGCGCCTTGTCGATGATATTCTGCGGGATCACCTCGCCCGAGGGGCCGAGCGCGCCCGGCGGCACATTTGTGTTGCGCCAGCGGGCCAGCGCATAGACCTGCATCTTGTAGAGGTCCTTGATCGGGTTGAATCCGCCATTCATGTCGCCATAGAGCGTGGCGTAGCCGACGCTCATCTCGCTCTTGTTGCCGGTGGTCACCACCATCGAGCCGAACTTGTTGGAGATCGCCATCAGAATGACGCCGCGCGCCCGGCTCTGCAGGTTCTCCTCGGTCACGCCCTCCTCGGTGCCCTCGAACATGTCGCCGAGCGTCGAGAGAAACCCCTGCACCGGCTCCTCGATCGCCACCGTGTCGTAGCGGCAGCCGAGTGCGCGGGCGCAGGCCTCGGCGTCTGTGATCGAGCTTTCGGACGTGTAGCGGTAGGGCAGCATCACCGCGCGCAGCCGCTCCTCGCCCAGCGCATCGACGGCGAGTGCGGCGCAGATCGCCGAATCGATGCCGCCTGACAGCCCCAGCACGACATTGCGGAAGCCGTTCTTGTTGACGTAGTCGCGCAGGCCCAGCATGCAGGCGCGGTAATCGGCCTCCTCGCGCTCGGGGATCACCGACACGGGCCCGCCGCTCGTGGCCCAGACGCCGTCCTCGCCGCGCCGGAAGGTGATGACGGAGACCGCCTCCTCGAACTGGCTCATCTGGAAGCCGAGGCTCTTGTCTGAATTGATCGCGAAGCTTGCCCCGTCGAAGACCAGTTCGTCCTGGCCGCCGACCTGGTTGGCGTAGACCAGCGGCAGGCCGCTTTCGATCACCTGGCGCAGCACCACCTGGTGGCGGACATCGACCTTGCCGCGATAGTAGGGCGAGCCGTTGGGCACCAGCAGGATTTCCGCGCCGCTTTCGGCGAGTGTTTCGCAGACGCCGAGATCACCCCAGATATCCTCGCAGACCGGAATGCCGAGCCGGACGCCGCGGACCATCACCGGCCCGGGCATCTCGCCAACATGAAACACCCGCTTTTCGTCGAACTCGCCGTAATTGGGCAGATCGACCTTGTCGCGGCTGGCGAGCAGGCGGCCCTCGTCGAGCACCGCCACGGAGTTGAAGCGCTTTTGCCCCTCGCTGCGCGGATAGCCGATGATCACCGCCGGGCCGCCGTCGGCGGTGTCGGACGCGAGCGCCTCCACCGCCTTGCGGCAGGCCTCGAGAAACGCAGGCTTGAGCACCAGATCCTCGGGCGGATAGCCCGCGATGAACAGTTCGGTGAACAAGACCAGATCCGCGCCATGGCGGGCGGCGTCGCTCCGCGCCTCGCGCGCCCTGGCAAGATTGCCGGCGATATCGCCCACTGTGGGGTTCAATTGCGCAATGGCAATGCGGAGAATGCCGGTCCGGGATATTTGGGTCTGGGTCATGGGATTGGTGTTACCCCAAGTCACGGCACTTGAAAATCAGTGATTTCTGATCGGTCCGCCAAAGCCTGTGACAGGCTGGAAAATCAGCGTTGCCTATTCCGCCTCATCGTCGGAATCACGACCCAGACCGCGCACTGCGCCGGCGGTGGCGCCCACCGCCTTGCCGGTCACCTTGACCGCCCCAACCGCGCCGCCCACCACCAGAGAGCCCGCGCCGGTGACTGTCTTGGTGACGATCACGGCGCCGCAGCCCGACAGCGACGTGGCGAGCAGGACTGCAAGAAGAGAGGGAACAAGGCGGCGGCAAGGGTTCATGACAGAACTCTGCACGCCGCCGCTGAAGATCCGGTTAAACGCCGGCTTCCGCCATCGCAGGATCGAACCGCCACATGGTCATCGCCAGCACGCCGAACTCGGCGCTGTCATGCACAAGGCTCGCCCTGCCCGCGTCTCCCGCAGCCCCCATCGCCACATAGAGCGGCAGCAGGTGCTCGTCGGTGGGATGGTTCCTGGCCGCGAACGGCGCTTCTCTGCGATAATCCAGCAGCGCCGCGACATCATTGGCCGCGAGCTTTTCGCCCATCCAGGCGGTGAAATCGCCGACCCATGCGGGCACCGCAATCTCACGTTGCCCGGCTCTGAGCGCCTTGAAGGCTTCGCCGAGATTGTGGGTGAAGGAGCCCGAGCCGATCACCAGAACGCCGTCCGCCCTCAGGCCCGCGAGCGCCTGGCCGAGCCGGAAATGATGCTCCGGGCCCTGCGCCGGGTCGACCGAGACCGAGACGACCGGGATATCGGCGTCGGGATAGATCAGCTTCAGCGGCACCCAGACGCCATGGTCGAAGCCGCGCTTGTCGATGGCCCTGGAGACAAACCCCGCCGCCTGAAGCTCGGCGGCGATCTGTCGCGCAAGCTCCGGCTCGCCCGGCGCGGGATATTGCAGGGCATAAAGCTCGGGCGAAAAACCGCCGAAATCATGGATGGTTTCGGGATGCGGATCAGCCGACACCGCGACGCCGCCCGAGACCTCGAAATGGGCGCTGGCCACGACGATGGCGCGCGGCCGCGGCAGGTCGCGCGCCAGCTGCCTGAGCCAGTGGGCGGCCTTTGTCTCGGCGATCGCCGTGTCGGGCGAACCATGCGAGATGAACAGGGCTGGCATGGATTGGGTTGATTGAGTCATTGGATGTCTCCTTGTCCTCAACATAATGCGTCCCACGCGTTCACGAAAGACGAGCGATTGATCACATAGCGTTCACGATTGATGGACGATCATGTGGAATGGAGGGTCTAAGAAGGGTCCTGCGGGGCACCCTTCCTTCTCCCGGAGGGAGAAGGAAGAACTCCTGCATGCGCCAATGTCCCCGCGCGGGATTTCCGCCGGGGTGATGGAGAGGCATTCAGTCCGGAGGGCCGCACGCGGGCTTTGCCTTCGGAAATTGGGTTGGGTGGTGCATGGGTGCCATGCACCGGGGTGGCGCAACGCGCGCGCGGCCCGAGATTTGCCGGATGATGTCCGCATCCGACAGGCGTCTGCCGTTGCCCTGCCGCTCCGGCCCGGACGAGGCCAGTAGGACAAGGAGTTGAACGCGTCCGGCACGAATCCCGGGGCCAAAGACCCCACAATCCGCCACAGGCCCGTCCCGCCGTCCCTACGCTGATCTCGCCTGACGACGAGCTCCGTAGGCGAGGGCGAGTCCGGTGGCTGGCTTGGCCCGGTCCTCCCGTGAAGGCTGATCAGGCTGCCAGCGGAGCACGCCGGCCTCCGCCTCCCCCTGGATCCCGCCGCACGTTACGACGAGGCCAGGAGGCCTTCCTCCCGCCTGGACCACACCGTCTGCGGTCCATCCGGCGGCGGGAGTGACAGGAGTATGGCACCGGTAGTTTGGGCGGGGAAAAGATGCGGGTGATTTTCGGCTAAGAGATTGGAATGGTTAGGCGTGGGCCGGTATTCTATCCACGTTTTTGGCGCAGTTCTACCCCTCGTTTCGTCATCCTCGGCCGTCTTGCCGAGGGATGCAGGGCGGCGATGGGAGGGGCAGAAACATGGTCCGGGAGCGGAAGACAAGGAAAAGATGGCTGGCTTTTTTGAAGAGGCCGGTGGCGCATCAATCTCCCCCTTGGCGGGGGAGAAAGCAAAATCATGACCTTAGCGTCAGCTAAGTCATAGATTTTGCAAGAGAGGGGGAAAAAATTGTGCCCATATCCTTCCCCCTCTCTTGGAATTTCTAGCACTTGGCTGAAGCCAAGGCGCTGAAATTCCATTCTCCCCCTCCAAGGGGGAGAGGAAACCCCTACTCCGCCACCATCACCCCCGGCGAGCTTCTGTCATACTGCGGCAACCCGTCGGTGATCTCGTAGAAATCGCCCTTGTCGGCGCAGAAGATGTGGCTTGTGATCTCAAGTCGGGAGGGTTCGTCGAAACTGCCCGCGAGCACCGAGATGTGGGCGTCGTCGCGGTGCTTCCAGAACAGCGCCGAGCCGCACGTGGCGCAGAAGCCGCGCCGGGCGGTCTCGGAGGCATGGTACCAGGTGACGGCGTCCCCGCCCTCGATCTCGATGTTCTCGTCGGCCACATTGGTGGCGGCGTAATAGAGCCCGGTCTGCCGCCGGCACTGCGAGCAATGACAGGCCAAGACCTCGCGCAGGGGCCCGCGCGTGCGAAAGCGCACCGCGCCGCAATTGCACCGTCCGGTGCGGATCTGGGTGTCGGACATGGGTGCCTCCGGGGACTGTGATTCAGGCTGGAGGCGAAGCAAGCACGAAGGCAGGCTGCCATTCTACTAACATTTGCGACATTTGCCGCCGCGGTCTGGGTGCGCCGCGGCTCGGGTCAATTCGGCCAGCAACCGCCATTAGCCGGGATTGATAACAACGGCGGAAGTTTCGCTGAAATCATTATTTTAGACATTCAAAATTTAAATTGCGTCGCCAGCTGGCAAATGCAAGTATTCATCCTCGCAAATTCGCGATCAACTGCAACCTTGGGTGTATTTAATGTCCTATTCTACTATCTCGAACTGGAATGTCACTTCATGGACAGATGAAATGGAAGCCCTCGCACGGGACAAGTTCGTACCGATGATCATGTCTTCAGGGGCCAGCAAGGTTCAGATGTTGCGCACGGGCGATCTGAGTTTCTCGGTCGTTACCGAATATGAGGACGCGGACAAGGCGGAAAAGGCCCAGTCCAGGATCGCCGAAATCCGCAGCCAGGCGACCACAGAATTGCCCATGACCATGGCCGATGTGTCCTCTGGCACCGTCTTCGCCAAAGGCTGACAAATTGACGACCTGAGCTTTCGTCGCAGCGCGCGGCAAACCCGCTTCGCCGCGATTGCCCGAAAGATCGGCTGAGGATGACGGCGGTAGAGGTCAGGGCTATAAAACCAAAAAACGCCGTGGTTTCCCCCGGCGTTTTCGTAATTACGTCAGTCGGTTGCGGCCATAATCTTACCCGTTGACCACCGCCTTGTGCTCGTCGCGGCCGCCCTTCATGCGTTCGGCGACGAGGAAGGCCAGTTCCAGCGCCTGGTCGGCGTTGAGACGCGGGTCGCAGTGGGTGTGGTAGCGGTCGCGCAGATCGTCGCCGGTGAGCGCGCGGGCGCCGCCGGTGCATTCGGTGACGTTCTTGCCGGTCATCTCGATGTGGATGCCGCCGGGATGGGTGCCCTCGGCGCGGTGGATCTGGAAGAAGGAATCCACCTCCGACAGGATCCGCTCGAAGGGGCGGGTCTTGTAGGAGTTGAGCGTGATCGTGTTGCCGTGCATCGGGTCGCACGACCACACCACCTTGCGGCCCTCGCGCTCCACCGCGCGGATCAGGCGCGGCAGATGGTCGGCGACCTTGTCGTGGCCGAAGCGGGCGATCAGCGTCAGACGGCCGGGCTCGTTGGCCGGATTGAGGATGTCGATCAGCGTCAGCAGCTCGTCGGCTTCAAGCGACGGGCCGCATTTGAGACCGATCGGGTTCTTGATGCCGCGGCAGAACTCGACATGGGCATGGTCGGTCTGGCGGGTGCGGTCGCCGATCCAGATCATGTGGCCCGAGGTCGCGTAGAAATCGCCCGAGGTGGAATCATTCCGCGTCATGGCTTCTTCATAGCCCAGAAGCAGCGCCTCGTGGCTGGTGAAGAAATCGGTCTCGCGCAGATTGGCGTGGTTCTCGGCGGTAATCCCGATCGCCTTCATGAAATCCATGGTCTCGGAAATCCGGTCGGCGAGCTTGCGGTAGCGCTCGGCCTGGGGGCTGTCCTTGACGAAGCCCAGCATCCACTGGTGCACATTGTCGAGATTGGCGTAGCCGCCCTGCGCGAAGGCGCGCAAGAGGTTGAGCGTGGCCGCCGACTGCCGGTAGGCCATGATCTGGCGTTCCGGATTGGGGATGCGGGCTTCCTCATTGAACTCGATGCCGTTGACGATGTCGCCGCGGTAGCTCGGAAGCTCGACGTCGCCCTGCTTCTCGATGTTGGACGAGCGGGGCTTTGCGAACTGGCCGGCGATGCGGCCGATCTTGACGACGGGCTGCTGTGCGCCAAAAGTCAGCACCACGGCCATCTGCAGGAACACGCGGAAGAAGTCGCGGATATTGTCGGCCTCGTGCTCGGCGAAGCTCTCGGCGCAATCCCCACCCTGAAGCAGAAAGCCCCTGCCTTCGGCGACGCCAGCGAGCGCTGACTTCAGCCGGCGGGCCTCACCCGCAAAAACCAGCGGCGGAAACTTGGCGAGCCGCGCCTCGGTGGCAGACAGCGCTGCCGCATCCGGATAGTCCGGGACCTGCTGAATCGGTTTGTTGCGCCAGCTTTTCGGGGTCCAGTTCTGTGCCATGTCGTTCACCGTGTTGGACGGGCGTTTCACCCGCGGATCTGTCAATTTCGAGGCGCTTATAGCGATCATTTGCCTCGCTGCAAACCCGCGATCGGCGAATCAGTCACGGCCAGGCCGGCGGGAGGCTTCGAGCACGGCGTCGAACAGCCCGATCTCGTCGGGCGACAGCGTCACCGCGCGGGCATAGAGCGGCTGCCGCCGGTCCTCCAATACCGGCCTGTCGAAGGCCGCGGTCTCGGCCACGAAACGGCGCAAGCCCTCCGCGCCGAACTCGCGCAGGAACCCCTGCATCACCGTATCGAGATAGGAGCGCAGGATCGGCGCCGGGCCGTCCACCGGCGGATGCTCGATCCGCGCCTCGTAGACATGCAGAGAGATCCCCGCCCGCCGGGCAAGCGCGGGAGCGTCGCCGTTAAAGATCAGATCCTCCACGCCGATGGCGCGGCGGTGATAGCGGAATTCGCGGGCGTCGACGCTGGCGAGGTTCTCCGCCAGGTCGATCACCAGCAGCCCGTCGATGGCCGACCGGGGATCCGGATGGGCGCTCAAAAGGCAGGGCGCCGGCCCGGGGGCAAGGGCTGCGGGCGGCGTCGGACCCATGTCCGGGCGCGCGCGCCAGGTCCGCCGCCAGCCGCTCAGCCGGGCCGGCCATGCCGCCACCACCCCGGGCCTGAGCGTGAGCCGGTTGACGAGCGAGCCGTAGCCGAAATAGCCGACCAGCCGGTTCTCCTGTGCCAGTTGTTCGAAATCATTGCTGGGAGTCATAGCCTAGCCTTGTCGACGTGGTGGGACGCCAGCCAAGGGATGGGCGATCTGGCGGCCGAAGTCAAAACAGCGCAGCGGCCATGAGGTCCTGAAACCTTGCCGGCACGCAATAGGTGATATATATGTAGCACAAAATGAGGATCGCAACATGTCCAACACCGCCAAGATACGCCGCCAGGGCGGAGCCGCAGTCTTCAGCATTCCGCCTGCGCTTCTGAAGATGCTTGGGGTCGACATCGGGGCGGAACTGACCTTGGCGGTGGACAATGGCAAGCTCGTCGCCACGCCGCTGAAGCCAAAGAAGAAATACAGCCTTGAGGAGCTGCTTGAAGGGTCCGACGAGATGATCGAGCTGAGCCGGGAGGCTGCCGGCTGGGACTCGGGCGCCGCTGTCGGGAATGAAATTCTCTGATGGTTCGGAGCAACATTCCCAATCGCGGCGATGTCTTCCTGATCGATCTCAATCCGGTTGTCGGCAACGAGATGAGGGACAGGCATCGATGTGTGGTGATTTCGCCTCGTGAGATCAACGCTCTCGGCATGTGCCTGACGGTCGCCGTCACAACCGGCGGCCAATTTGCGCGAAAGGCCGGGATGGCCGTCAACATCACCGGTCATGAAACCAACGGTGTGGCGCTCTGCAATCATGTGAGAAGCCTCGACATCGTGTCGCGAGTCCAGCAAAAAACCGCGCGGTACGTCGACACGCTCGATGCCGATACGGTCGATGAAATCGTCGCCAGGGTGATTGGCATCATCGACCCGACATGACCACTGACAAAGTCTGAAGTCACCCCCGAGTCCGCGATTGGCAGCATGTCTTGCCACTCGACATGATCGAGACCGGGGCCCGCCGGACTTTCTGCTCAAAAGCGCCATGATTGCGGTCAAATGTTGAGCCGTGATCGCGGCAACCGCAGGCCGTGACACGCCAGATCCGGCCCCCTGAACCGAACAGAGCCTATGGCCGCAACACAGCAATTGGACCCCATGACCCAGATCTCCCAGACCGTCTCCGATCTCCGCGCCACATTCAACACGGGCAAGACCCGTGCGGTTGACTGGCGGCGTGCGCAGCTCCACCGCCTCAAGGCGATGATCGAGGAGAACGAGGGCGCCATTCTCGACGCGCTTCACGCCGACCTCGGTAAATCCGCCTTCGAGGGCCGGCTGACCGAGACCGGCACGGTGCTCTCCGAGATCGATCATGTGCTCAGGCACCTCAAGGGCTGGATGCGGCCCGCCCGGGTGTGGACGCCGATCACGGCGCAGCCTGGACGATCGATGATCAGGCCCGAGCCGCTTGGCGTGGTGCTGATCATCGCGCCGTGGAACTATCCGTTCAATCTGATGATCACGCCGCTGATCGGGGCGATCGCGGCAGGCAATTGCGCGGTGCTGAAGCCGTCGGAGATTTCAGCCCACACCTCGCGGGTGATTGCGCGGCTGATCCCGGACTATCTCGACGCGGACGCGATCCGGGTGGTGGAAGGCGCGGCGGAAACGGCCAAGGAACTGCTCGACCAGCGCTTCGATCACATCTTCTACACCGGCGGCGAGACCGTCGGCCGGATCGTCATGACGGCCGCCGCCGAGCATCTGACCCCGGTGACGCTGGAACTCGGCGGCAAGAGCCCTGCTATCGTGCATGATGATTGCGATCTCGCCCTGGCCGCCCGGCGGGTAGCATGGGGCAAGTTCCTCAATGCCGGCCAGACCTGCATCGCGCCGGACTATGTGCTGGTGCAGGAAAAGGCGGCCGGAGCCTTTGTCGCGGGGCTGAAGTCGGCGATTACCGAGTTCTTCGGCCCGGATCCGAAGGCGAGCCCGGATTATCCGCGGCTTGTGAGCGACAAGCATTTTGCGCGCGTGAGAGACCTGATCGCCGGCGGCGAGATTGCCGCGGGCGGCGACAGCGATGCAGACACCCGCTACATCGCGCCGACGGTGCTGACCGGGGTCGACCCGCAATCGCCGGTCATGCGCGAGGAGATTTTCGGCCCGGTGCTGGCGGTCCTGACCTACCGGACCATCGAGGAGGCGATCTCCTTCGTGAACGCACGGCCGAAACCGCTGGCGCTCTATCTGTTCTCCAATTCGCAAGCCATGCGCGAGAAGGTTCTTGACGAGACCAGTTCGGGCGGTGTCTGCATCAATGACGTGGTGATGCATCTGGCCGTCCCCGAACTGCCCTTCGGCGGCGTCGGCATCAGCGGCATGGGCGCCTATCACGGCCGCGCCTCCTTCGACACCTTCAGCCATCGAAAAAGCGTGCTGGTCAAATCGGAATGGTTCGACGTGCCGCTGCGCTACGCGCCGTTCAGCGAGACCAAGATGAAATGGCTCCGGCGGCTGATGTGAGGACATACCCCGCAGGGCCAAAATTCTGCCGGTCTTGATCGATGTCATGGCCACCGCCGACCGATGCGGTACCAATGGACCGTCAGACCATGGAGGACGCAACATGACCGACCTGTCAGCCTATTCGAACACCACCGAAGCCGTGGGAATATTCCATAAGGCGGAAGACCTGCAGGCGGCGATCGACGATCTGCTGACCCAGGGTTTCGACCGCATGGATCTGAGCCTCCTCGCCTCGGAAACCGCGATTGATGAGAAACTGCATGAATCCTACGTCTCCGTCCGCGATCTTGAGGACCGTGTCGAGACGCCGACCACCGCCTATGTGTCGACCGAATCCGTTGGCGACGCGATGGGGGCGGTGATCGGCATTCTGATCTATGTGCCCGCCATGATCGGCGGCGCGGCCGTCGTTGCTTCCGGCGGCGCACTGGCCGCCGCCGTCACCGCAGCCCTGATTGCTGGCGGCATCGGTGGGTCCGTCGGCACCGTGCTGGCCGGCCTGCTTGGGGCCACCCATGCAAATCAGCTTGAGACGCAATTGGAAGCCGGCGGCCTGCTGCTCTGGGTCCGCACCCGCGACGAGATCCACGAGCAGCGCGCGCTTGCCATCCTCGCCGGTCACAAGGCCGACGGCGTGCATCTGCACACGCTGCCTTCGCTGGTCGGCAAAGGCTACAGCACCCCGATCGAGGACATTGTCGAGTTGGACGCCGCCACATCCAAATGAGCCGACCATGACAGACATGATCCACATCACCTGCCCTGCCTGCCAGGCCAAGAACCGCATCCCCGCGGCCAAGCTTGGCGCGAAGCCCACCTGCGGCGCCTGCAAGGCGGCGCTGTTTCCAGACGTCCCGTTCGAACTCGACGAGGCTCAGCTCAACAAGCATCTGAAGAATGACGAAGTGCCGCTGCTGGTCGATTTCTGGGCGCCCTGGTGCGGACCGTGCCGGGCGATGGCGCCGATGTTCGCGCAGGCGTCACTCGAAATGGCCCCGCGGGTGCGCTTCGCCAAGCTCGACACCGAGCGGCACCAGGCGGTCGGCAACCGCTTCCAGATCCGCGGCATTCCGCTGATCATCCTGTTTGACAAGGGCCGCGAGGTCACCCGCCAGGCGGGCGCCATGAACGCGGGCCAGATCACGGCCTGGGTGCGCCAGCAGCTGAAGGGCTAGGCTCCCGGGGAGAGCAGCAAGGCTCTCTACCTGACCGTCGGCTCCTGCCGGGCGGCAGCGCCGTAGCGCAGGCCGTCGATCAGCAGGTCCAGCATACGCTGCGTGTGCTGGTCGCCCTCCTCGCCCGACGCCACCGACAGATTACCCACGGCGCGCAGGAGATCATAGGCTGCAACGCCGCCGCGGATCTCGCCGGCGGCTGCGGCTGCCTCGAGCAGGGCCGTGAGCGCCGGCTCGAAATTCGTCCTGAAATAGGCGGGCAGCGTCTCAAACACCTGATCGCCCGAATGCAGCGCCGCGGCGAGCCCCTTCTTGGTGGCGATGAAGCGCGTGTAGCGCCGGAGCCAGAGGCCGAGCGCCTCCCCGGGCGAATGCGCGGCGGCGAGTGCTGCAGCCTCAGCGGCACAGGCATCGACCTCGCGGCGGAACACGGCGGCGACCAGGTCGGAGCGGTTGGGAAAGCGGCGGTAGAGCGTGCCGACGCCGACGCCGGCCCTGGCCGCGATCTCCCGCACCGGCGCATCGACGCCCGAGGCGGCGAACACCTGCTTGGCCGCTTCCAGAACCGCATCCTCGTTGCGCCTTGCATCGGCGCGGATCCGCCGCCCAGGCTCGACCGCCTCGTCTCCCGCCGCCTTCGAACTCTCCGTCACACTAAGTTTCCCTGACTGGCGCGAGGCCCGTGCGAAATCATGCCCCTTGATATCCGGAACATGGTTCCGTATATGGGATTCATAAATGGAACTATGTTCCGTTTATATGCGGACCATCGTTCCGCTTTCATCCTATAGGCGAACGGCCGAGCCTTCGCCACCGAAAATGAAAGAGACCCCATGAACAACCTGATCAAGGACGCCGCCCGCATTCCGGTAAACGCGCCCGTCCAGACCCTTTCGATCAACCCGGTCACGCTCGCTGCCGAGGGTCGCGGGCTGCCGCTCGAAATGCGGATCACGGCGCCCGCGACCGGCACGGACCTGCCGATCATCCTGCTGTCGCACGGCCACGGCCCCTCGCTCTATATTCCCTCCAAGGACGGCTATGCCCCGCTCGCCAGTTTCTATGCCGCGCACGGCTTCGCCGTCATCCAGCCGACCCATCTCAATTCGAGGGTCGCGGGCCTGGCTGCGGACGCGCCCGGAGGCCCGCTGTTCTGGCGCGCCCGCGTTCAGGACATGAAGACCATCATCGACCGGCTGGACGAGATCGAGGCCATGACCCCGCAGCTTACCGGCCGGCTCGACCATGGCCGCATTGCCGCGGTCGGCCATTCCATGGGCGGCCAGACTGTGGCCATGCTGCTGGGCGCCCGGCTCACCGACATCAAGGACCCCGACGCCCGGGACGTGAACCTGATCGAGCCGCGCATCAAGGCGGGTGTGCTGCTCGCCGCCCCCGGCCATGGCGGCGACAGCCTGAGCGAGTTTGCCCGCGAGACCTACACGGCGCTGAACCCGGATTTTTCCCATATGACGACGCCCACGCTGGTGGTCGTCGGCGACGCCGATGTGAACCCGCACCTGACCACGCGCGGCGCCGACTGGCATGTCGACCCCTACACCCATGGCCCGGGAGCTACTGCATTGCTGACGCTTCTGGGCGGCAAGCACGGCATGGGCGGCATTTCCGGCTATGACGCGAAGGAGACAGACGACGAGGATCCCGAACGCCTGGCCGTCACCCAGCGCATGAGCTGGGCCTATCTCAGATCGGCGCTCTATGCCGGCGATCCAGCCTGGGCCGAGGCCTGCCGGGCGCTGGAGCAACATGCCGACGCCCACGCCCGCGTCGACAGCAAGTAGGCCGTCGCCCCGAAAGATGATTCAGCGCATGAACGCGCTGAATCACTTTACCCGAACCTTTTCACAAGGGATTGAATAGACGAGACAATCCGTCTCATCCAGAAGCGGCTCGGCGGCGCCGGCCAGTCGACGCGCGCGTCCGGCGGACCGAAATCGCGATCCGCGCCGGCCGCCCTCAACGCCGCCTCGAAGATCTGGCAGTTGCGCAGGATCTCGTCGCCGACATGGCCCGTGTCGCCGTTGACGATGTCGCGCGCGGCCCGGTAGTCAAACCCGTCCGGCGTGCAGAAATCGGCGAGCCGACAGGGCCGGAACCAGCCCTCGATCATGCCCGAAAAGGCCACATGGGCGGAGACGACCGGATCGAGGATCAGGTCGTAATCCTGCGAGAGAGGAACCCGCACCCCGAAGCGGGCGAACAGCTTCTCTTCCGCATTCACGTAGTTGCGGCGGTGGGTGAGCTGGATGTCGCCGCCGCCGACCGGGTGGCGTCCGGTCTCGTCGGGCAGCCAGTAGGGTGTCTTCACCCATGTGAGCCGTCCCGCGTCCCAGGCCTTCTGCAGCCGCTCGGCGGAGGTTGCGCGGTCAGGCGCAAAGGCCTCGAGCACCGGCTCCATCCGCCCGCCGGTCTCGCGATGGATCTGGCCGAGGGCTGCTGCGAGAAAAGTGAGCGGATGATCGTCCGCATACCACCGCGCCCAGACATCGAGCTTGACCGCGAGCCCCGCCCGCTGCGCCGCCGTCAGGCCGTCCGGGAACAGGCGCGGATCGGTGACGGTCAGGTGGTGGAAGAAGGCGTCGCGGTTCATGGCGCCAGTCTCACCGATTCGGGGTCGAGGGGGAACGATGGTGGCGCGCCAGGCGTCATCCGTCAGCCGAGGAAGCGGGCGGCATGACGCGAGAACAGTTCCGCCACCCGGTCGATCACCAGCCGCACTTCCGGCCGGCGCCGGTCGTCATCATTGGCGACGATCCACAGTGGATGGTCGAGCGCGGCGATGATGTCGCCCTCGCGCTCAATCGCCGGATTGGCGTCGCCCGCAAACACCGGCAGAACGCCGCGGCCCGCGCCCGCCTGCACCAGCGTTTCGACAAGCCGCGCCTCGCCGGTCCAGGTGAGGATCTGGGACTCGTGGTTTTCGAACACGAACCGGTCGGAGTTCGAACGCGCGGATTCGGTGCCGACGGAGATCCACGGCAGGTCAGCGGCCCCGGCCAGGGCGCGCGAGCGGTAGACCGCGTAGCGAAAGGTAACGCTGCGGCGCTTGGCGAGATTGCCGGAGACGGGTTCGACACCCAGCACCGCCACATCGGCTGCGCGAAAAGTCATGTCGAGATCGGCGTCGGCGGTCTTGACGCAAAGCCGGAAGGCGTCCGACGGGGACCGGATAGCGGCGATGCTTTCGGCCACGAAGGGCGCAAGCCAGGGTTCGGTGGCGATGGAGACGAGCGGCAGCGCAAAGGCGTCGCCGTGCCAGTCGGCAATGCCGTCGGCTGCCTGGCGCATCACCCTGACCCGCTCGAGCAGGATCTGGCCGTCATGGGCGAGCCTGTAGCCCTGCTGGCTGCGGATGAACAGGGAGCGGCCCAAAGCGCGTTCCAGCGCCAGCATGCGCCGTCCGATGGTGGGCGCACTGAGCCCGGTACCGGCGGCAGCCGCACTCAGCCCGCCCTGCTCCGCCACTTGATAAAACAGCTGCAAATCATCCCAGTTGGCGTCTGCCATGGCCGGCTCCGTGAAGCATCATTGTGGTTTTCAAAAAAATAGGGAGCGGCGCGCCCGAATACCATTTTTCATCGCTGAAACGCCCGTTTCAATCCTGCCGCTAGAGATCGGCCGTCCGCGCGTCTACTTGAGGATCATCGCAACACGCAGGAGGCGAGACAATGCACCTGGCATGGATGATGATCTGGAAGCATGGTGGCACCGCCCGGCCGCGCGATGCCTTCGCCGACCCGCTCGAGGCCGAGGAATGGCGCGGCCTCGAATGGACAGATAGGCTGTTCGCCTGGCTCTCGCGCGGGCCGCGCCCGGCTCCGCCCCTTGTCCCGTCGACTAGACCCGTTCGCCGCCCTTCACCCGGTAGCTCGGGGTGTACATCGTCACCAGTTCCTCGCTAGCGGTGGGGTGGACAGCCATGGTGCGGTCGAAATCGTCCTTGGTGCAGCCGGCCTTGAGCGCGATGCCCAGGAGTTGCGCCATTTCGCCGGCCTCGTGGCCGAGGATGTGGACGCCGAGCACCTTGCGGTCATCGGCGTTGACGACGATCTTCATGATCATCTTCTCGGCCCGGCCCGACAGCGTGGCCTTCATCGGGCGGAATTCGGCGCGGTAGACCTCGAGTTCGTCAAAGCGTTTCGACGCCTCGTCTTCGGACAGGCCGACGGTCCCGATCTCGGGCTGCGAGAACACCGCTGTTGCGATCATGTCATGATCCGGAGAAGTCGGGCGGTCGTGATAGAGCGTCTCGATCAGGCACATCGCCTCGTGGATTGCCACCGGCGTCAGTTGCACCCGGTCGGTGACGTCGCCGACCGCATAGATGCTCTCGACATTGGTGCGGGAGAACTCGTCGACCAGGATCTCGCCCTTGATGCCGGTCTTCACGCCCGCGGCCTCAAGCCCGAGCCCGTCGGTGTTGGGGTCGCGGCCGAGCGCCAGCATGATCTGATCGGCGGCGAGCGCCTTGCCCTTGCTGGTATGCGCCAGAAGCCGCCCGTCGGGGCCGCGCTCGATTCTCTCGAACACCTCATGGCAGAGAATGCGGATGCCCTTCTCTTCCATCGCCACATGCAGGCCGCGGCGCATGTCCTGGTCGAAGCGCGACAGGATCTCCTGGCCGCGGTAGATCAGCGTCGTCTCGACGCCGAGCCCGTGGAAGATGTTGGCGAATTCCACCGCGATGTAGCCGCCGCCGGCAATCAGGATCGCCTTTGGCAGTTCTTCGAGATGGAACGCCTCGTTGGAGCTGATGCAGAGCTCATGACCCGGCAGCGCCGCATGCGGGTTGGCGCGCCCGCCGACCGCGATCAGGATGTGCTTCGCGGTCACGGTCTTGCCGGTGGACTTGATCAGCACGGAATTGGGACCTGTGAGTTCGGCGCGCGAGGCGATGATCTCGGCGCCTGCGTTTTCGAGCCCGCGGCGGTAGAGCCCCTCAAGCCGGTCGATCTCGCGGTCCTTGTTGGCAATCAGCGTCGGCCAGTCGAAGGCGGTCTCGCCGACACTCCAGCCGAAGCCGTGGCTGTCCTCGAAATGCTCGTGAAACTGCGACGCGTAGACCAGCAGTTTCTTGGGCACGCAGCCGCGGATGACGCAGGTGCCGCCGAAGCGGTATTCCTCGGCGATACCCACCTTCTTGCCGAGACCGGCGGCGAGCCGCGCTGTCCGCACGCCGCCGGAGCCGCCGCCGATGACAAACAGGTCATAGTCGAAGTCGGTCATGAGCGCGATTCCTTCAGGCAATCAGTGGTGAAACGGTTCGGCCAGACCGGTGAGCCCCAACGGCGACCGCCCCTATGTAGCCATGCGCGCAAAAAATAAAAGCCCGGAACGGTCCGGGCTTTTTGAAATGCAGTGGCCAACACGGTTTTGTGATGGCTCTGGCAAGCCGGTTCCTGCGGTTGGCCGGAGGCGCAGCGCCAGTGGACGGCCCGCACCAGGGTTAGGGTTTGGCCGCCGGCGTTGCTTCATCGTCGAGCCGCGGGCGCTCGCCGATTTTTTCCTGCAACGCCGCGCCCACGTTCTGAGCCAGGTCGCGGCCCACACCGGAGGCCCAGATTTCAGCCGACTTGAGCAATTCACGGGTCACCAGCGGACCGTTTTCAATCAGCTTCCTGCCCGGAGCGGAACTGTAGAAATCGGAAATGGCCGTCAGCTCTTCCTGGGTGAAGGACTTGGCGTAGATCTGCGCTGCTTCCCTTTCAAGGTCGGCGCGACGGGGAACGATCTTCAGCGCTTCTTCGTCGATGGTGACGGTGATGACTTCCTGCAGATCGGCATTGGACCGAATCAGCTCGGTTTTCAGCTGCTCGGCAGTCGCCGGGATCACCGCGTCAAACTGATCGGTGGCCCCGAGCGCGCTGATCGCGGCGCGGGCGGCGGCGAGATGTTCCTGGCTCAGTTCCTGCGCCTGAGCCGAATGGCCTGCCATCACGAGGCTGGACGCCACGATCAACCCCGCGCCGAAACGTTTGAGACCGGTGAAATTAGTCATGTTCGGTTTCACTCCTGTTTAAGTCTTCGCCAGCAAGGTCCGCGCGCCACTTTGCGAAGCGATGATCGCGGCATCCGCCATGTTGAGAAATAGTCCGTGTTCAACGACGCCGGGAATGGCGGCAAGCCCGTTTGCCAGCGCTTCTGCATCCGGAATGCGGCCAAAAGATGCATCGAGAATGAAATGTCCCCCGTCGGTCAGGTAGGGGCCGTCCTTGTCGGGACGCTGTTCGATGGCGCCGGTCAATCCGAGCCTTGCCGCCAGCCGCTCGACGGCGATCCGGGTCGCGGCCAGGCCGAATGGCGCAACCTCGATCGGCAGCGGGAAGGCGCCGAGCGTGTCGACCAGCTTGGTCTCATCGGCGATGACGATCATCCGGGCCGAGGCCGAAGCGACGATCTTCTCGCGCAGCAGCGCACCGCCGCCGCCCTTGATCAGGCCGAGCGAGGCATCGACCTCGTCGGCGCCGTCAATGGTCAGATCAAGCTCGGGCAATTCATCGAGCGAGAACAGCGGCACCCCGAGTTCGACGCACAGCCGCGCAGTCCGCTCCGACGTCGGGACGCCCTGGATGGAAAACCCTTCCGCCACCTTTTCGGCCAGCAGGCGGACAAATTCATCCGCGGTAGATCCGGTTCCGATGCCGAGCCGCATGCCGTCCTCGACATGCTCGAGGGCTGCCTGTGCTGCAGCGATTTTAAGTTGCCGGGCGTCCATGCCAGCTTCCATCATTGTTGATACCGGCCCGCCTGTTAGCATGGAAGATGCGGGAGGCAAAGCCCGGAGGCGGGCCTGACAGCCCGTGGATTGCGCGGGCAGCGCGGCTGCCTGCCAACCGGCGATATGCATCAAGCTCCATATTGCTGACGCCAATCCGGCTTGGCAAGGGCGCCAGCTCGAGCCACCGGGCAACTGCTTTGTCGCAAAAGGCCCGGCTGCGCCATTGCCACCTCAAGGACCAAGCGGTACTGAGCCCGCATCGCCACCGCCCATCCGGAGCCCCGCATGACCACTCCCCTGGTAATCTTCGACCTTGACGGCACGCTCATCGACACCGCGCCGGATCTGATGACAAGCCTCAATCACGTGCTGGACATGAACGGGCTTGCCCCCGTGGCGTTCGAAGACATGACCTGGCTGGTGGGCCAGGGCGCCAAGGCCATGATCGAGCGGGCCTGGTCGCATCACGGCCACCCCTCCTCGCCCGAACAGCTCGAAACCGCGTTCGAGGCCTTCCTGACGCACTATTCCGCCGAAATGCCGGGACAATCCCTGCCCTATCCGGGCCTGATGGCGGCGCTTGACAGGCTTGAAGCGGCTGGGATGGATCTGGCGGTCTGCACCAACAAGACCGAGGCACTGGCGCGGCGTTTGCTCGACAGCCTGGAGCTGACGGATCGTTTTGCCGCCATCACCGGCGGCGACACCTTCAAGGTGAAAAAGCCCCATGGCGACCATATTCTCGGCACCATCGAGAAAGCCCGCGCCAACCCGGCAAACGCGGTGATGATCGGCGACAGCGTCAACGACATCCTGGCGGCGCAGAACGCGAGGGTGCCGACGATTGCCGTCCCCTTCGGCTATTCCGACAAGCCGGTCTCGGAGTTCAACCCGGACATCATCATCGCGCATTTCGATGAGCTCGACGCGGATATGGTGACGGACCTGATCGCAGCAAACGGCGCCCGCATGCGCTGACGCAGCCGCGCATGCGCCAACGCAAATCCGCGCGCCCCGCAAGATCGCCAATCTGCCGCTTGACGCCTGCCCTGCGCAGCGCTTATACGGCTCAAACCGTTCGCACCGCACTTCGCGGGCCTGGCGACGGGCGCGTAGCTCAGCGGGAGAGCACTGCCTTCACACGGCAGGGGTCACAGGTTCAATCCCTGTCGCGCCCACCATTTTCAACTTGATGTATTATCACACTCAAGGCCTTGGCATTGGCCGGGCAAAGCGGGTTTCCCGGCATGAAGCCCCCTGGCGTTGATCAAGCGCAATGACGGGCGGCGCTTTGATGCCCTAATGATTTCCTGAACAAGCGGGTGTTTTGCCAGCCTGCGGCGTCTTATATAAAGACCGCGAGGTGTCGCTGCCGGGGTCCTTGCGCTTCAAACGCGTGCGGACCGCCCCAGGCGCAGCACACGCCCACATCATGCGAAATGCCGGAGCGAACTGAATGAAAAATCCCTACGAGATCCTCGGCGTCAAGCAGAGCGCCAGCGATCAGGAGATCAAGGCGGCTTTCAAGAAGCTGGCCAAGAAGCATCATCCGGATCTGCATCCTGACGACAAGGCCGCCGAGGCGCGGTTCAAGGAAGTGTCGGGCGCGCACGAGTTCCTGAAGGACAAGGAGCGGCGGCGGCGCTTCGATGCGGGCGAGATCGACGCCTCGGGCGCGGAAAAACAGCAGCAGCGCTACTACAGGGACTATGCAGGGCCGTCCGCTTCGGGCCATGCCGGACAGGATGGATTTGCCAGCAATGAGGATCTCGAGGAATTTTTCGCCCGTGCCTTTGGCGGTGGCGGCATGGGCGCGGGCTCCAGGCGCGCGGCGATGAAGGCGCGCGGCCAGGACGTGACCTACAGCCTGCGGGTTCCCTTCAGGCTCGCGGCGCGCGGCGGGGTGCAGAAGCTGCAACTGCCTGACGGCAAGACGCTGAACGTGACCATTCCCGAAGGCGCCGAGGACCGGCAGACGCTGAGGCTCAAGGGCCAGGGCGGCCCCGGCTTCAACGGCGGGCCTAACGGCGAAGCCTATATCGAGCTGCATATCGAGCCGGATGCGCATTTTGTCCGCAAGGATGACAACGTGCATCTCGAAGTGCCGGTGACGCTCAAGGAAGCGGTTCTGGGGGCGAAGATCGAGGTGCCGACGCTGACCGGAGCGGTGAGTCTCTCCATTCCGAAAGGCTCCAACACCGGCTCCAAATTGCGGCTCAAGGACCGCGGCATCAAGAACGCCAAGACCGGCGAGCGCGGACACCTCTATGTCACGCTCAAGGTGGTGCTGCCCGAGGGTGAGGAGCCGGAGCTCGCGGAATTTCTGGAAGGCTGGACGCCCAGGCACGTGCAAAATCCCCGCAAGGAGATGCTGTCATGAAAAATCTCGACGAGGTCATCGCGCTCGTTCCCGGGCTCAGCCGCGCGGACCTGGAGCGCTGGATCCATGCCGCGCTGATTGAAGCCGAGCTCGACGCAGACCGACCAGTGCTGAGCGAGACGCAATTTGCCCGCGTGCGGCTCGTCTGCAGCCTGCGCTTCGACATGGAGGTCGAGGAGGAGACCTTGCCGGTGGTGCTCGATCTTATCGACCAGTTGCACGACACCCGCGAACGGCTGCACCGGCTGAGCCAGGCCGTGCTGGCCCAAGACGAGGAAGTCAGGGCCGCGGTGCTGGAGGTCATGGCCGAGGCCCGGCGCGGCGGCTGAAGCCGGATGCTGAACGGGGCCTGACGGCCTTTAGACTGCTGACAGACTCCGCTAACCACAGCTTCCTGTCGATTGTAGTGGCAAGACTATCAACAGCTGTCATGCCAGCGAAGGCTGGCATCCAGCGCGATCAGGTCCTTGATCGCAAGAGACTCTCTCACGGCGCGGACGCGCCGTGGCTGGATTCCAGCGCGGGGGCCGGTATGACGGAGGATTGGGGATCGCGCGTCCCGGGCAGGAAATTATCAACAAGCGGCCCCAGCCCCTCACCTCACCCGCAGATCTCGAACAGCCCGGCCGCCCCCATGCCGCCGCCGACGCACATGCTGACGACGGCAAGCTTGGCGCCGCGCCTGCGGCCCTCGATCAACGCGTGGCCGGCCATGCGGGCGCCGCTCATGCCGTAGGGGTGTCCGATGGAGATCGCCCCGCCATTGACGTTGAGTTTTTCCGGATCGATGCCGAGCGTGTCGCGGCAGTAGAGCAGCTGCGAGGCGAAGGCCTCGTTGATCTCCCACAGGTCGATGTCCTGGGTCTTGAGCCCGTGGCGGGCGAGCAGCCGCGGGATGGCGAAGACCGGGCCGATGCCCATTTCCTCGGGCGCGCAGCCGGCCACCGCCATGCCGCGGAAGATGCCGAGCGGCGAAAGATTGCGCCGGCCGGCATCTTCGCCCGACATGACAATCAGCGCCGAGGCGCCGTCGGAGAGCTGGCTGGCGTTGCCGGCGGTGACCACCTTGCCCTCGCCGCGCACCGGCTGGAGCGACTGGAGCCCTTCGAGCGTCGTGTCCGGGCGGTTGCATTCATCCGTCGAGAGCGTGACCGCCTGCTCGGTGACGTCGCCGCTCGCCTTGTCGGTGACGGATTTAACGGCATCCATGGCGACGATCTCGGCGTCATAGCGGCCGGCTGCCTGGGCTTCGGCCGTGCGGCGCTGGCTCTCGAAGGCATAACGGTCCTGCGCCGCGCGGCTGACGCCATAGCGCGCGGCCACCAGTTCGGCGGTGTCGAGCATGCTCATGTAGTAGCTGTCGGGCACGGCGGCGATGCGGTAGGCATGGGCGTTCCAGTGGGCGTTCTGCACCAGCGAGATCGAATCAACGCCGCCGGCCATGGCGATGTCGACGCCCTCGTGCAGGATCTCGTAGGCGGAGTGGGCGATCGCCGAGAGGCCCGAGGCGCATTGCCGGTCGATCGTGGCGCCGGCGACGGTGTCGGGCAGACCGGCGGCGATCACCGCGTGGCGCGCGGCATTGGCGGCCGCAGTTCCCTGGGTGAGCGCCGAGCCCATGGTGAAATCCTCGATCTCGCCGCCTTCTAGCCCCGCGCGGGCAACGGCAGCCTTGATCGCATGCGCCATCAGCACCGGGGCCTGGGTGACATTGAAGGCGCCGCGATAGGCTTTGCCGATGGGGGTGCGGGCGGTGGAGACGATGACGGCGTCGCGCATGGAGTATCCTTTTCAGATCTTTTCGAGGCCGCACCAGCGGGCGATAAACAAAGCGGTCGCCTGGGTCACCCGGCGGACCGACTCAAGCTCGACCCGCTCGTTGAAGCCGTGGATGGCTTCGGCGCGGGGACCGTAGACCAGCGCCGGCGTGTCGGCATAGAGGCCAAAGAAGCGGGCGTCGGTGGTGGCGGTGATGGCGATCCTGTCGAGCGATACGCCGGTGACGGTGTGGTGGGCCTGCTCCAGCGCCGAGATCGCCTGGGCGGCACCCGCCGAACGGTCCTCGGACAACGCGTATCCTTGCGCGTGAAAGCCGTGATAGACGATCTCAGGCGCGTTTTCTTTCAAGAACGGATGCGAGCGCGCCGCGTCGTTGAGCACCGCCTCGATCTCGCGTTTGGCCGCCTCGATATCCTGGCCGGGAAAAAGGCCCATGCGCACGTCAAACACGCACCAGGCAGGGACCGAACTGGTCCAGTCGCCGCCCTCGATTTTTCCAATGTTGAGATTGAGCGCGTGGCTGTGGCCGGCATAGTCGGCATGGCGGCGCTCGGCCGCGTTCCAACGGTGCTCCATCTCGTGCAGCGCCGCAATCAGCGGGATCGCCGCCTCGATGGCGTTCGAGCCGCTGCCGGCATAGGCGACGTGGACCGGAATGCCCTTGAGATGCACCTGGAACCAGATCACGCCCACTTGCGCGGTGACGAGCTGTTCGGAAAACGGTTCGGGGATCAGCGCCGCATCGGCGCGGTAGCCGCGCTGCAGGCAGGCGAGCGCGCCGTTGCCGGTGCATTCTTCCTCGACCACGGACTGGAGGAACACATCGCCCGCGGGCGCGAGGCCGATGTGACGGAGCGCATCGAGCGCGAACAGGTTGGAGGCGAGCCCCGCCTTCATGTCGCCGGCGCCGCGGCCGTACATCCAGCCGTCCGCGATGCGCGGCGCGAAGGGCGGCGTGTCCCACATGTCGAGCGGGCCTTCGGGCACCACGTCGATGTGGCCGTTGAGGATCAGGCTCCTGCCGTTGCGGCTCTGGCTGCGGTGGCTGCCCACCACATTGACCGCGTCGTCGTAAGAACCGATCACCGGCGAGAAGCCTGGCAGGTGGGCGATATCAGCCACATCGATCTGCCAGCGGTCGACATCGTAGCCGCGCGCGGACATTTCGGCCGCCATGAAGTCCTGCGCCGACTGTTCGTTGCCGCGGGTCGAGGCATGGGAGGTGAGCTCGGAGAGGAACTCGATCTCGCGGTCGAACACGGCATCGACGGCGCTGAGGATCGCGGTTTCGTCGTCGGGGTTGATCATGGGTCTCGCTCCTAGAATGTCGGGATCGGTCCGTCGGGCGCGATCAGCAGCGCGCCGGTGGCCGCGCGCACCTCAGCCAGCGTCACGCCCTCGGCCAGCTCAATGAGATGCAAGCCGTCGTGCTCGACATCGCAGACCGCCATGTCGGTGTAAATGCGGTTGACACAGCCCATGGCGGTCAGCGGCAGGGTACAGCGGTCGAGGATCTTGGGATTGCCGTGCTTGTCGGTGTGCGTCGTCAGCACGCCGACGCGGCGCGCCTTCTGCGCCAGTTCGATGGCGCCGCCGACGCCGGCGGCGGACTTGCCCGGGATGATCCAGTTGGCGAGATCGCCATTGGCGGCGACCTCGAAGGCGCCGAGCAGGGTCAGATCGAGCCGCCCTCCCCGCACCAGCGCAAACGACACGGCGCTGTCGAAGAACGAGCCGCCGGGCGCGCAGGTGATGTAGCCGCCGCCGGCGTCGATCAGGTTGCGGTCCTCCTGCCCCGGCGCCGTGAGGCCGCCGACGCCGGCAATGCCGTTTTCGGAATGCAGGCAGACCGGGCAATCGGCGGCGACATGCGCCATCACCTGCGTCGGCAGGCCGATACCGAGATTGACGGTCATGCCGGGGGTGATGTCGCGCGCGGCGCGGGCGAGCATTCGGTTCTTAGCGCTGGACGACACCGTAGACCTCCATCAGCTGTTCAGGCAGGGCGACCAGGTGATCGACGAAGGGCGCGGGTGTGTGCACGGCGTCCGGATCGATGCCGCCGATCTCCACGATGGTCTCGGCCTCGGCGATGGTGCAGTTGGCCGCCATCGCCATCAGCGGATTGAAATTCCGCGCCGTCGCCGCGTAGACGAGATTGCCGAACGTGTCAGCGCGGGCCGCATGCACCAGCGCGAAATCGGCTTCCAGCGCGGGCTCGATCAGCCAGGTCGCGCCATCCATCTCGACCGTCTGCTTGCCCTCGGAGAGCAGCGTGCCGATACCGATGTCGGTGACGAAGCCCTTGAGGCCGGCGCCGGCCGCGCGGATGCGCTCGGCCAGGATCCCCTGGGCCACGAATTCGACCTCGATCTCGCCCGCATTCATCATCCGCACGGCGTTGCCGTTGAGCCCGACATGGCTGGTGATCAGCCGCCTGACCATGCCGGCGGACAGCAGCCAGTCCACACCCATGCCGGGCTCGTTGGCGTCGTTCTTGATGATGGTGAGGTTCTTGGGGCCGTGCCGGACCAGTTCCTCGATCAGCGTGAACGGCGTTCCAGGTACGCCGAAGCCGCCGATCATGACGCGCGCGCCATCGCGGATCTGCGCGATGGCGTCTGTCAGATCCGTGGATTTGTCCAATACGGGCATTATCCAGTCACCGGCAGGTTCATCTCATGGGCCATGGCGTCGAGGCACTCGATCAGTGTGCCGATGATTTCGCCGATTTGCGGCTCGGTGATGATCAGCGGCGGGCAGACCAGGAAGTGATCGCCCTCATGCCCGCCGCGAGTGCGGCGCGAATAGATGATCAGGCCGCGCTCGTAAGCCAGATCGACCAGCCGGTTGTAGGCGTTGAGGCCCTTGGGCAGTGGCGTCATGGTCTCGCGATCGGAGACCAGCTCGAAGGCCAGAAGCAAGCCCTTGCCGCGCACGTCGCCGATGAAGGGAAAGCGATCCATCAGCCCGGTGAGTTCGGCCTTGAGCAGGTCGCCCATCACGCGGGCGTTGTCGACGAGGCCCAGCCGGTCCATCTCCTCGAGCACCGCGCAGCCGGCGGCGCAGGCGAGCGGATTGCCGGCATAGGTGAAGCCGTGCATGAAGCCTCCGGCGTCGAGCACCTTGTCGACTATGGCGTTTTTCGCCACCATCGCGCCGAGCGGCGCATAACCCGCGGCAAAGCCCTTCGACAGCGCCACGATGTCCGGGATCACGCCCCAGTGTTCCGAGGCCACGAAGGCGCCGGTACGGCCGGCTCCGGTCATGACCTCGTCATAGACCAGCAGGATGCCGAACTCGTCGCAGATCTCGCGGATGCGGCCGTAATAGCTGTCGGGCGCCACCAGCGCGCCGGTGGAGGCGCCGCCGACCGGCTCCATGATGAAGGCCAGCACGGTCTCGGGGCCCTGGGCGACGATCTCGTCGCGCAGCATGTCGGCGTATTTGAGCCCGCGGTCGTGATCCGAGAGATTGTCGCGGTCGAGATAGCACAGCGGTGCGGCGATCTTCGGCATCGGCCGGAACATCGCCTCGAACGGCTTGGTCAGCGGGTCGTAGCCGGTCAAGGCAACCGCGCCGAGCGTGCCGCCGTGATAGGAGGGAAACCGCGAGATCACCTTCCAGCGGCTCGCCTCACCGATGGCCAGCGTGTACTGCCGGGCGAGCTTGATGGCGCTTTCCACCGCCTCCGAACCGCCCGAGACAAAGAACACCCGGTCGAGTTCCTCGGGCATGCGCTGCGCCGTCATCCGCGCCAGCGTCTCCGCCGCCTCGTTCTGGAAATGCAGCCGGTAGCCGAAGGTGGCCTTGTCCATCTGCGCCTTCATCGCAGCCAGCACATTGGGATTGGAATGGCCGATATTGGACACCATCGCGCCGCTCGAGCCGTCGAGATAGCGCTTTCCGGTGGTGTCGTAGAGATAGATGCCTTCCGACCGGTCGAGCATCGGCCGCGTGAGCCGGGACTGGTAGAAGAGATTGGATGTGAGGTCTGCGCCGCTGGTCTTCACGTTAATTCTGTCCTTTCAGGTGCTTTCGCAGGAAATTCCTGGTGCGCTCATTGGCCGGGTTCTTGAAGATCACTTCCGGCGGGCCTTCCTCGACAACGACGCCCTGGTCCATGAACAGCACCCGGTCGCAGACGTCCTGGGCGAATCCCATCTCGTGGGTGACGATGATCATGGTCATGTGCTCTTCGGCGAGCTGCTTCATCACCAGGTTGACCTCCTCGACCAGTTCCGGGTCGAGCGCCGAGGTGGCTTCGTCAAACAGCATCACCTTGGGCTTCATGGCGAGCGCCCGGGCGATGGCGACGCGCTGCTTCTGGCCGCCCGAAAGCTGGGAGGGGTAGTAGTCGATCCGGTCCAAGAGCCCGACCTTGTTCAACTGCTCGACGGCGAGCGCATCGGCCTCGGTTTTCGAGATGCCCTTGAGCATCTTCGGCGCCAGCGTGATGTTGTCGCGCACGTTCAAATGCGGGAACAGGTTGAAGTGCTGGAACACCATGCCGATGTTCTGGCGCACGGCATTGATATGGGCCTCGTACTGGCGGGTGGGGAGCGCCTTGTTGACCTGGGTGTCCTCGAGCCAGACCTCGCCCGAAGTCAGCGGATCGAGATCGTTGATGGCGCGCAGCAGCGTCGACTTGCCCGAGCCGCTGGGGCCGATGATGGCGACGATCTGGCCGCGCTTGACCTGCAGGCTGATGTCTTTGAGCACCTCAAGCGAGCCGTAGCTCTTGGCCGCATTCCTGATGTCGATGATGGGTCTGTCGGTCATGAATGTCCCTCCGGGCCTCAGCGGGCGAGCTGGATGCGCCGTTCGATGCGGCGCAGTCCGGCCTCGAGGCCAAGGTTGATGACGTAGTAGCAGGCAGCCGCCGCGACATAGAACTCGAACGGCCGGAAGGTGCGCGAGATCGCCATCTGCGAAGACAGCGTCAGTTCCGCCACCCCGATCACCGAGACCAGCGCCGAATCCTTCAAGAGCGCGATCATGTTGTTGCCGATCGGCGGGATCACCGAACGCACCGCCTGCGGCACGATGATCTTGCGCAGGGTCTGCATGCGGCTCAGCCCCAGCGTGCGCGCGCCCTCGTACTGGCCCTTGTCGACAGCCAGAATGCCCGACTGGATGATGTCGGAATTGTAGACCGTGTAATGCAGCCCCAGGCCGATGACGCCCGCAACGAAGGCCGGCAGGTCGATGCCGATCTGGATCAGGCCGAAATAGATCAGGAACAGCTGCAGAAGCAGCGGCGTGCCCATGAACAGCCAGGCAAACAGCCGGAACGGCAGCCGGATGATGCGCGGGGCGTAGAGCGCGATGACGGCAAAGACGATGCCGCCGAAGAAGCTCAGGATCGCCGCCGACACGGTGATGGCGATGGTCCACAGCGCGCCGGTGAACAGCGCCCCCGCGAAAGGCGGCACGACGGAAAAATCAAGACCCATGACAGCCTCCGGACCTGGTCAAACGCACGGTCATTTGAGCGCCGCGCGGCGGTCGAGCCAGTTCACGCCGAGCCCGGTGACATAGATGATTGCCATGTAGAGAAGGCCCGCCAGCAGGAACATCTCGAACGGCTTGTAGGTGGAGCCGATATAGCGCTGGGCGGTGTAGGTGAGCTCGACCACGGAGATCGCCGCCACCAGCGCCGTGCCCTTGATCAGCGCGTTGATGTTGACGCCCAGCGGCCGGATCATGAGTCTCAACGCCTGCGGCAGGGTCACCGAGCGGAAGGTCTCGAAGCGGCTCAGCCCCAGCGTCCGCGCCGCCTCGTTCTGCCCCCGGTCGACCGAGATGATGGCGCCGCGCATGGTCTCGGTCATGTAGGCGCCGATGTTGAAGCCGAGCGCCAGCACGCCTGCTTCGAACGCCTCGAGCTGGATGCCGACCTGCGGGCCGCCGAAATAGAGGATGAACACCTGGATCAGCGCCGGCGTACCGCGGATGACGCTGACATAAGTGGCGCCGATGAACCTGAGCGCGGGCGAGCGCGACAGCCGTGCGGCGGCCCCGAGCGCGCCGCACATCAGCCCCATCGCCCCCGACAGCAGCGACAGCTGGATCGTCACCCACGCCGCCTTGAGGAAGAACGGGAAGATGCGAATCATCAAATCTGTATCCATAGCGCGCCTCCTCCCCGTTTGGCCGTGATGCCGGGCAATGCTCAGTGATGGTCCTTGCGCGGCAGAAGCGGCAGGGCGCGGATTTCGCGCACCAGCTCGACGGTCGCATTGATGGCGGCGTCGAGGAACAGCTTGCCGTTCTCGGCGGTCGCCACCGTCGGGTCGCCCATGGTGCCGTCCTCGGAGACCGACGACCACCAGCGCATCAGCATGGCCTTGCCGCCGCTGCCCGCAAGGTCAAGATTGAAGAACTTGCTGCCGGGATTGTGGGCAATCTGTTTGGTGGCCTTGGAAAGGTCGACGAGATCGGGATGCAGGTGCATGTAGATCGCCGCCTCGAATTCGCAGGCATGCGCGATGCCGCCGGTTTCCGACTTGCGGATGGCGTTGATCTCCTTGGAGATCAGGTTCCAGTAGGAGCACGAGACGCACAGCACTTCGGACTGGATGACGGTCTTGCGGGCGGCGAGATCGAGCACCGGATGATTCGATCCGTGCGAATTCAAGAGCAGGATCCGGCGGAAGCCGTGATGGGCGAGCGACTTTGTGACGTCGGTGATGAACGAGATCAGCGTCTCGGGCTCGACCCAGATGACGCCGGGGAAATCCTTGTGATGCTCGTTGAAGCCGTAGGGAATGGGCGGCATCACCAGGATGTCCTCGGGTGCGAGCTTCGCCGCCCCTTGCGCCACCGCCATGCCCAGCACCGTGTCGGTGTCGAGCGGCATGTGGTTGCCGTGGTCCTCGGTGGCCGACACCGAGAGGATGACCACCCGGTCCTTGTCCGCATCGCGGACCTCTTCGACAGTCAACTGGCCGTAATTCGTCTTCATCGCGTCTTGTCCTCGCGGGCCTGCATGCCGCAGGCGATCCTACCCTGAAAAAAGCCCCCCGCGCAGGGACCTGACCGCCGCGCGAGGGGAGAAATTCCTACAAGATCAGCGGATGTCGCCGCCGACCCATTCATTGGCGATTTCGACATAGGTGCCGTCCGCCTGCATCTCGTCGAGTGCCTTCTGCATTTCGGCCTTGAGCTCCGGATTGCCCTGGCGGATGGCGATGCCCGCGCCGACGGATTCGGTTTCGAGGTCGCTGAGCGCGACCAGATCGCGGCCGCTTTCCTTGGCGGCGAGGATCACGGCGACCGAGTCGGCGATGATCGCGTCAACGCGGCCGTTCTCGATTTCGAGCAGCAGTTCGGGAAGGCCCTTGTAGGTCTTGACCTCATAGCCCTGCTCACGCGCCCACTGTTCATGGGTTTCGCCGAGCGTCACGCCGACGGTGGCGTCGGAAAGCTGGCTGACGCTGGTGATCGGCGAGCCGGCCTTGGTGAAGATCGCACGCTTGGTGGTGTAGTAGGGTCCGACGAAATCCACCACCTTGAGGCGTTCCTCGGTGATCGACATGGAGCCGACGATGGCGTCGAACTTGTTGGCGAGAAGGCCGCCGATGATGCCGTCCCATGCGGTGGTGACGATTTCCGCCTCAAGCCCCATGCGCTTGGCGATCTCGGTGCCGATGGCGGCGTCGAAGCCCACCACTTCGTTCTGCTCGTTGACGAAGTTGAAGGGCGGATAGGCGCCGCTCATGGCGATGCGCATCACGCCCTTTTCCTTGATGGTGGCCAGTTCGTCGGCGGCGACATGGCCGGCCGACATGAAGGCAAACGACCCGGCTGCAAGCACGGTCGCTATGATCTTTGTAAACGCGTTCATGTGACGCCCTTTTCTGTTCCAGCTTGATTCTATGAAGTGCCGGACTGGTCTGCCGCTCCGGGGGTTTGGCCTCAGCCGCATCAGTCCTGAATGATTTTGTCGCATGGCGGTTTACTATGGATCAAACAAATATTATCTATCCCAACTATAGACAGGATTTATGATGCAGCCCTACGAACAGCGCTTCCCCTGGAACCTCGACTGGAACCTGCTCAGGACCTTCATGATCGTCGTCGACCAGAAGGGCCTGACCCGCGCCGCCGAGTTCCTGGGCGTCACCCAGCCGACGATCTCGAGCGCGCTCAAGCGGCTCGAAACCACCGTCGGCGTCTCGCTGGTCGACCGCCGCCCGGGCAATTTTGCCGTGAGCGAGGCCGGCCAGGTGCTCTACCAGGAATGCAACGCACTGTTCGGCGCGGTCTCGCAGATTCCGGGCCTGATCAACAAGGCGCAAAGGCGCGTGAGCGGCCACATCAACATCGTCATGACCAGCCATGTCGTTTCCCGGCATCTCGACCGGGTTCTCTACGAGTTCAATGCGGATCATCCGGGCGTCACCTATTCGCTGTCGATCGCCGAGAGCTCGGAGGTCATGAACCGGGTCAGGCAGAACCGCGCGACGCTCGGCATCTGCCTGATGCGCGACCCCGACCCGGCGCTGCTGGCAAAGCCGCTTTACCGCGAGCGGTTCGCGCTCTATTGCGGCCCGCGCCACCGGCTCTACGGCAAGACCCAGATCAAGTTGGGCGAGCTTCAGGGCGAGAACTCGGTGTCGTTCCAGACGGAGGTCGAGAGCGGACCGCTGTTCCTGCTGGCGCAATTGCGCGAACGCGCGTTGCTCAATCCCGAGATCAAGGGCGTCTCCGCCAATCTGCCGGAAGTGCGCCGCATGATCGTCGCAGGCATCGGCGTCGGCGCCCTGCCCGTCCATGTCGCGCACCGCGATGTCGAGGCGGGGCTGCTCTGGCCGCTGCCGCCCTATTCCGGACTGCCCACGGCCGACATCTTCTTCGTCAGGAACCCGCGCCGCAGCATGAACCCGGCGGAAAACGTGCTGGTCTCGGCCATCGAGGATCTGATCGAAACGACGCCGATCACTGAGCGCACCTATCCGTGAGCGCCATGCGCGCGGCGTGAGTGTCTCCGCGGAAGTCATCCGACCTTTTGCCGAGACACCGAAAGCTCAGGCCCCCTCGTTTTTCACAGTGAAACAGCTTACGCTGTGTGCGGGGCAGAATTGGGGTGGCTTCGGGACTCTGCATCTCAATTTCCGGCAATTGCCCCATATATTTTTGTGGGTTAGGGTGGTTTTGGTGGGGTGGTTTTGACCAATCAGAAAAAAATCTTGTCGCGGCCGAGCCCATGAGTTCACAGGATGCGGCTGTCTTCGAATTCATCGAGCGGGTCGACGGCCACGCGTCGATTGACGCGCTTCTGGACGACCTTTTGCAGGTCGTGGCAGGTTTCGGCTTCGAGCACATGATCTATACCGGCCTGCCCGCCGGCGACGGTTCGATCGCGCCGCTGGTCAAGACCAACCGGTTCCCCGAAGACTGGTGGAACCTCTATGTCGAGGGCGACTACGCCCGGACCGATGCGGTCTGCCAACAGGTTTTCTCCAGGGTGGAGCCCTTCGTCTGGGATGAGGTGGATCCGCGCTTGTCGGCAAGGGACGGCGCCGCCCGCATTGCCGGCGAAGCCGCCGAGCACGGCCTGGCGGACGGCTATGTGGTGCCGCTGTTTTCCCGCGACGAATGGCTCTCGGTGATGTCCTTCGGCGGCCCGGACAAGCTGCTGCTGAGCCCGCGCGACCGCGGCGCGATCAATTTGATGGCGATCTACACCTCCTCGGTGATCGAGCGGCGCGAGCGCAGGCAGCCCGAACGCGGCAGGCTGACGGCGCGCGAACGCGAAGTGCTGCTGTGGACCTCGGCCGGCAAATCCTGCTGGGAGATCTCCGTGATCCTGAATGTGAGCGAACAGACGGTGCGGTTCCACACCGCGCAGATCCGCACCAAGCTCAACGCCTCCAACACCACCCACGCCGTGGTGCGGGCGCTTCAACAGGGCGAGATTACCCTTGGTCAACTGGCGGATCAGCTAGGCGACATCCGCTAGCGAGGCTGCCTATCCTTTCCCCTCAAGGACAAAGGGGAACAGAATGATCGAAGCCCACGTCGTCAACACTGAGAACCGACATCTTTACAGCCACGAGTTCGAAGAATTCCTGCGCCGCCGCCATGACTATTACGCGGTGGCCAACCGCTGGGTGCCGATCAGCGATGACGGCCTGGAGCTCGATCCCTTCGACACGCCGCAGGCAACCTATATGCTCGGCATGCTCGGGGGACGGGTTGTCACCTCGGCGCGGCTGATGCCGACAAGCCTTCCAAATCTCGTGTCGGAAGAATTCCCGCATATGTGCGAGAACATCGGCCTGCCCCGGCGCGAGGACTGGGCCGACTGGACCCGCACCTATGTGCTGCCCGAATATCGTGGCGTCGGCTCGACCGGGATCCTCGGCCAGATGTTCTGCGCAGTGATGGAGTATTGCGTCGAGGAAGGCATCACCCATGTCGGCGGCGTGCTGCAGCAATACCTGCTCAAGCGCTGGCTGGACATGGGCTGGAAGGTGATCCCGGCAGGCATGCCGCGCATGCTTTCGGGCGACTGGTGCCTGGTGGCCTATATCGAGGTTAATCAGACGGCGCTGGAAACCGGGCGCCGCCACGCCTCGGTCAACCGGCCGCTGCTGGTGCGCAACGGTGCACAACGGCCATTCCTTGAACCGGGAAAACGCCCGGTCATGGAGGCAAACCCATGAGCGGCAAACCAAACGGCACCGACCAGACGCTTACGCTATTGAAGATCCAGGGCCTGCTCGCCGGCGCCTATGACCTGTCGCGGCACACAGACAACAAGTTCCTGTCCTACCTCATCAAGATGGCCCGGATGGAACTCAAGTCGAGTTTCGATCCGCCAGGCTCCGCCGTCGACGAACTCGACAATCCGGACAATATCGACCGGATCTGAGGCAGACCGCCCCGCGCCCGGGCAGCACCCTTCGGGATTTCGGACCCGGCGCTCACAAAACCGCCAAGCGTGCATGGCGGTTTTCACCTTTCCTTAAAGCCGTGTGGATAGGATTGATCCTGCGGGCGTCCTTTCGGGGACAGCATGATGCGGGTCCGCTGCGCCGGCGAGATCCTGTGAGATCCCGGCATGGTCCAAACACAATTCAGACGGCGTGTCCGGACATCCCGCCCCTTGGCGCGGGCAAGGACCAGGAACGCGCCGATCACGGCCAGCCCTCGTCTGGTTATCGCGCAAGGAGTGAGATGTGGCAGCCCCGAAATCCAACAAGGCCAAATCGGCGAGCGCCTCGGGCGGCATGATGGGCATGGTGTCGAAAGCCCTCGCCGTGACGGCGACGATCATTGCAACCCTTTTCTTTGCGGCCATGTTCGATGTCGGGCACATGGGACTGCTCGGCACGCTTGCGGGCATGAGCATCGCGCTGGTGCCGCTGTTTGCGGTGCTTGCCATCGCGGCGATGTTTCTCGCGCCCAAATCCGGTGCGGACGCTGCCGCGATCACGCACGCGGCCCAGATCGCCGATCTCATCGAGTTCCAGTCCAAGGCGACCTCGCAGATCCTCACCCTGCAGAACCAGATCGATTCGCTTTCCGGCCAGGACAATGCAGCACTCAAGGCCCGCAACAAGGAGCTGCAGGACCAGCTCGACGCGATCCACCAGGCCGAGCGCGAACAGGTCGATAGCCAGATCGAGACGCTGCGCCAGCGCAACGAGGAACTCGAGGCCCAGATCAAGGCCTGGGCGCTCGAAGCCGTCGGCAAGTCCGTCAGGGGCGAACAGCCGCAACCGATGAAGGCCGCCTGAGGGCTGTCCAATAACTCAATAGGGTCCAAGGGTGTTTCAGCACCTCACGCCTCCGGCTCTCAGCGCCGGAGGCGTTTTCGTTTCTGGTGGGGTCAAGCCAGACCCAGGGACGCCAATTGCCAGTGACTGCGCCGCCGCATCGGCGATCATCTGGGCCGCAAGGCAGTCGCGGATGCCGGGCGAAGGGGCGGTTGAAGCCGGTGAGGATCGGCACGCCCGCGCCCTCGACGATCTTGATCAGTTCGCGGATGCGCGCGGCCGACATGTCGACCGGCTTTTCGCAGAAGATCGCCTTGCCGGCTTTTGCGCTGGCCTCGATCAGGTCGAAATGCGTGTCCGTCGGCGTGCCGATGACGACGGCCTGGATCGACGATCGGCGATGATCGCGTCGCTCGTCATGACTTTCGCGCCGGTCCTGGCCGCCAGCGCCTCGGCGGCAGCGGGAAAGGCGTCGGCGACGGCTACCGCGCGGGCGCCGTCGATGTGCTACAGGCTTGCTGCGTGAACCTGGCCGATGCGGCCGCAACCCAGAAGTCCGATATTGAGCATGGTCAGATGTCCTTGTTCGGCGCGCCGAGCGCGCGAATGACGGTGCGGGCAGCAAGCATCACCGGGTCATGGGTCTCTTTCAGGATCGCCACCCGGTCGAAGCGGGCGGGATCTCGGGCCACCGCCTCGCGCAAGGCCGCGCCGAAGGCCATGCGCAGTTCGGTGCCGATGTTGAATTTGCAGATGCTGGAGGTATGCGCCAGCGCCGAGCGCTGGGCCACGGGAACGCCGGAGCCGCCGTGAATGACCAGCGGCACCGTGGTGAGCGCCTCGATGGCGCGGATGCGGGCCTCGTCGAGCCCGCCTTCCCTGTCCTGTTGCAGGTGCACATTGCCCACCGAGATCGCCATGGCGTCAACCAGGGTTTCGCGGGCAAAGCGTTCCGCCTCCTGCGGGTCGGTGCCGTCCGAGCCATCGCCGCCGGAATAGCCGACAAAGCCGATCTCGCCCTCGCAGGAGATGCCCGCGGCATGGGCCAACTCCGCGATCCGAGCAGTTTCGTCGATGTTCTGCGCGAGCGGCTTGCGCGAGCCGTCATACATAAGCGAGGTGAAGCCGCTGTCGAGCGCTTCGCGGCATTCCTCTAATGTGTAGCCGTGATCGAGATGGGCGACGACGGGAACGGAGGCGGTTTCGGCCAGATGCCGGAACATCTTGCCCAGCACCGGCAGCGGCGTGTGCGCCCGGCAGGACGGCCCCGCCTGCAGGATCACCGGCGCGCCCTCGGCCTCGGCGGCGGCCACATAGGCGCGCATGTCCTCCCAGCCGAGCGTCACCAGCCCGGCCACCGCATAGCCCTGTCTCAGCGCCGGCTGCAACACTTCGGCGAGCGTGGCGATGCTCATTTGAACTTGGCCACCATGTCCTTGATCCCGGGAATGGTTTCGATCTGGTAGGCATGGGTCGGCTGGAAATATTGCACCAGCGAGCGCTGGCTGAGCCCGCCCAGAATGGTGAAGTAATACATCTCGTAACCGGGCAGCACGCAGCACGGGTGGTAGCCCTTGTCGAGGCAGATCGTCGATCCGTCGACGATGTGATAGGCGTCGCCCGGCTTGTTGTCCTCGCGCTGCAGCATCTGCACGCCCGAGCCGTGGTTGGGCCGGAAGCGAAAATTGTAGGTCTCGTCATGCCGCGTCTCGTCGGGCAGACGGTCGGTGTCGTGCTTGTGGCTCGGGAAGCCCGACCAGCCGCCCTGCCCGACCGTGAACAGCTCGCTGACCAGCAGCCGGCCGACCTTGCCGTGGTGTTTCTGGCCGAGGATATGCTTGATCTTGCGATGGGTCTTGGTGTCGTCGGAGCCGTATTGCACCAGATCGAGCCCGTCGGCGCGGACATCGAAGGGCTCCAGCACGGTGTCGTATTTGGCCCCGGCGATGAAGGTCTCGGTCTGGTCGGACACGCAAGTGATGGTCACCTTGGCGCCGACCGGCACATAGACGCCCTCCGGCTCGCCGTCCCAGACATCAATGCGGCGATTGCCCAGCGCCTCGAACGACACGCCCTCGATCTCGACATCGACGGTGCCGGTGGCAGGCACGATGCAGGTCTCGTAGCCCGGCACCTGGTATTCGAAGGCCTCGCCCTTCGTGAGCTTGACGATGTTGAAATAGTTGAGCGGCACGCAGGCGCTCTCCACATCGACGATCGGTCGGTTCTTGTTGTCATAGGGCGCGATATGCATGGGTTCTGGTCCTTTCGGGCAACGGGGGGCTCAGACAGGCATCGGGCCGGAATGTGTGGAGAGGAAATCCTCGAGCTCGGCAGTGGTCGGCATGGCGGGCGCGCAGCCGGGCCGCGAGACGGCGATGGCCGCACAGGCCGAGCCGCGCAGCACGGCGTCTTCAAGCCCCTGGCCTTCGGAGAGCGAAGCGAGCAGGCCCGCCATGAAACTGTCGCCCGCCCCGGTGGGCTTGAGCGCTGTCACGGGATAAATCCCGGTGCGCAGCTCCCGGCCATCGGCAAAGGCCACCGCGCCCTTTGGACCCATCTTGTAGACCACGATGACGGCGCTGGTGGCGGCAAGCGTGCGCGCCTTCGCCAGCCCCTTGTCGAGCCCGCCCGCCATGAAGCCGAATTCCTCGTCATTGCCGACAATCAGATCGGCCATCGCTCCCGCCCGCGACAGAACATCGGCAGCGACATCCGCCGACGGCCAGGAATAGGGCCGGTAATCGATGTCGAAGATGACCGGCAGCCCGGCGGCGCGCGCCAGTTCGAACGCCCGGAAGGCTGCCGAGCGCGACGGCTCGGCGGCAAACACGGTTCCCGCCGTGATCAGCGCGCCAAAGGCTGCGTAATCCACCGCCTCGACATCGCTGACGCCCATCTGAAAATCGGCGGCATTGTTGCGGTAGATGACGCTCTGGTGCTCCTCCACCCGGGATTCGTAGACCGCAAGCGAGGTGCGGCATTCGCCCGTGATCGCCTTCACATGCGTCCGGTCGACGCCGTAGTGATCGAGCTGGTTCAGGCAATACCAGCCGACCGCATCGTTGGAGACCTTGGTGACCAGCGCCGCCTTGCAGCCGAGCTTGACCAGGCCAGCGGCGATATTGGCGCTGGAGCCCCCCATCGACACCATCATCGAACTCGCATCCCTGGTGCGCACGCCGGGAGGATCGGGGCACAGGTCCATGCCGACCCGGCCGATCACCAGAAAATTACGCGCTTTGATGCCGTCGAGCACCTTCATGCCCGCCCCTCGGCATTGCCTGTGCGCAATCTCGGTCTTTGCCTGGGGCCGGTCATCTCAGACCCCCTTGCGCTGTCTGGAGCGGGCCGATTCCCAGTCGTGATGCGCAGCCGTCACTTTCGGACTGTCGCTCACCTCGGGCGTGCCGACTTCCCACCAGGTGTGGCCTTGCGTGGTCCAGCCCTCATAGGCGTCGACCTTCATGACGATGACGTGGGTTTTCGAACTCGCCTTGGCGCGCATGAAGGCCTCGCCGAGTTCCGCCGGATTGGCGACGGTCTCGGCAATGGCGCCCATCGAAGCGGCATGGGCCTCGAAATCCACCGCGAAGGGTTCGGCCACAGTCGGGCAATCGGCGATCAGATTGTTGAAGCTCTCGTTGCCGGTGTTGTTTTGCAGCTTGTTGATGACGGCGAAACCGCCATTGTCGAGCACCAGGACGATGAGTTTCTTGTTGGTGAGCACCGAGGAATAGATGTCGGAGTTCATCAACAGGTAGGCGCCGTCACCCACCAGCACGATGGTGTCCTTGTCCGGTTCGCGCTCCATTTGCGCGATGCGGGCGCCCCAGCCGCCGGCGATCTCGTAGCCCATGCAGGAGAAGCCGAACTCGACATCGACCGTGCCGATGTCGCGCGTGCGCCAGTTGGCGGTGACCTCCGCCGGCAACCCGCCCGAGGCGGTGACCACCCGGTCGCGGCTGTCGCACAGCGCGTTGACCACGCCGATGGCCTGGGCATAGGAACTGGGCCGATTGCCGTGGGCCACATTGCCTTCGACATATTTATCCCAGTCCATGCGCTCGGCCTGGGCCAGCGTGGTCCAGCCGGTGGGTGCATGATAGCGCCCGAGCGCCGCGTCGAGCGCTCTGATCGCGAGCTTCGCGTCGCCCACCACCGGCAGCGAGAGGTGCTTGGCCGCATCGTGGCGCGCGGCGTTGATCGAGACAATCCTGGCGGCCTTGTCAAACGCTGTCCAGGAGCCGGTGGTGAAGTCCTGCAGCCGCGTGCCGATGGCGATGATGACATCGGCCTTGGCCGCGATCGTGTTGGCGCTGTCCGACCCGGTGACCCCGACGGGGCCGATATTGAGCGGGTGATCATTCAGAAGATTGGCGCGTCCCGCGATGGTCTCGATCACCGGGATCTGGCGCGATTCGGCGAAAGCGGTGAGTTCCTTGACGGCGCGGGAATATTGCACCCCGCCGCCAGCAATGATCACAGGCGCGCTTGCCGACGCGATCAGCGCCGCGGCGTCGGCAATCTCGCGCGCATCCGGCGCCTGGCGGCGGATGCGGTGGAGCTTCTTGTCGAACAGCTCCACCGGATAGTCATAGGCCCAGCCCTGCACATCCTGCGGCAGGCCCAGAAACGCCGGGCCGCAATCGGCCGGATCGAGCATGGTGGCGATCGCCGCGGGCAGCGTCTGGATGATCTGCGCCGGGTGGGTGATACGGTCCCAGTAGCGGCTGACCGGCTTGAAGGCGTCATTCAGCCCCATCGCCGGATTGCCGTAATGCTCGAGCTGCTGGAGCACCGGATCGGGCAGCCGTGTGAGGAACACGTCGCCGCACAGCATCAGTATCGGCAGGCGGTTGGCATGCGCCAGCGCCGCCGCCGTCAACAGGTTCGCGGTTCCGGGACCTGCCGACGCGGTGCAGAACATGAAGCGCTGTCTCAGCCACTGCTTGGCGTAGCCTGCGGCGGCAAAGCCCATGCTCTGCTCGTTCTGGCCGCGGTAGAGCGGCAGCGCGTCGCGATGCTCGTACAGCGCTTCGCCCAGGCAGGTGACATTGCCATGGCCAAAGATGCCGAAGCCGCCGCCGCACAGGCGCATCTCCTCGCCGTCGATCTCGATGAACTGGTTGGCGAGATAGCGGACAATGGCCTGCGCCACTGTCAGCCGAACGGTCCCGTCATTCATGAGCGCTGTATCCTCCCTTGGCCTGCAACAGATGGATCCGGTTATACCTGGGTGCCAAAATGCCGCTTGCGAAACTTCGGCTCCGAGGATACTTATTTTGCAACCGGTTGCAAACTGAATTTCAAGATGGGCTTGAGCATGACGGACATCGGCATCGGAATCGTGGGAGGCGGCTACATGGGCAAGGCCCATGCGGTGGCGATGGCGAGCGTCGGCGCGGTGTTCGACACGGCGCTGCGGCCGCGCCTGGAAATGGTCTCGGCCGCCTCGCCGCAATCCACCCACCGCGCGATCGCCGAGGCCGCCTTCGCGCGCGGCAAGCCGGTGCTGTGCGAAAAGCCGATGGGCGCCTCGCTCGACGACAGCCGCGCCATGGTGGCGGCGGCCGAGAAAAGCGGCGTCGCCAACATGGTGGGCTTCAACTATATCCGCACACCCGCCAGCCAGTTTGCCCGGAAACTGATTGCCGAGGGCGCCATCGGCGCGATCACCTGGTTTCGCGGCGAGCACACCGAGGATTTCCTGGCCGACCCCGAGACGCCGGCCAACTGGCGCACCGACGGCCGCGCCAACGGCACCATGGGCGACCTTGCGCCGCACATGGTCAATGCGGCGCTGGCGCTTGTCGGTCCGATCCGCTCGCTGGTTGCCGAGGTGGAGACCGTGCACGCGATGCGGCCCGGCGGCCCGGTCAGCAATGACGACCAGGGCCAGATGATGTGCCGGTTTGAAAACGGCGCGATGGGACAGATGCATTTCAGCCGCATCGCGACGGGCCGCAAGATGGGCTATGCCTACGAGATCACCGGCACGAAAGGCGCGATCCGTTTCGACCAGGAAGACCAGAACGCGCTGTGGCTTTACCTCATGGACGAGCCGGAAGCGGTGCGGGGTTTCCGCAAGATCCTGACGGGGCCTGCCCATCCGGATTTTCTTCCCTTCTGCCAGGGTCCGGGCCACGGCACCGGCTACCAGGACCAGATCATCATCGAGGCGCGGGATTTCCTCCGCGCCATCGAAACCGGCGAAGCCATCTGGCCCACCTTCCGCGACGGCCATGCGGTCAACGAAATCGTGGCGGCGGCCTTTGCCTCCTCCGAGACGAAAACCTGGCAAACCATCGGCGCACCCCAATAGAGCAACTTAGGTAGACAAGGGTAACTTGAATGACGATCCAGATTGGCAACGCGCCCTGCTCCTGGGGTGTGGAATTCCCCAACGATCCGCGCAACCCGGCCTGGCGCACGGTGCTCAGCCAATGCGCGGAAGCGGGCTACACCGGCATCGAACTCGGCCCCGTCGGCTTCATGCCGGAGGACCCGGCGATCCTTGCCGAGGCGCTTGCGGAAAATGGGCTGGAGCTGATCGGCGGCGTGGTGTTCCGCGCCTTCCACGATCCGACCCAGTGGGACGACGTGATGGATGGCGCGGTCAGGACCTGCAAGGCGCTGGTCGCCCATGGCGCTGAGCATCTGGTGCTGATCGATTCAATCTCGCCGCGCCGGGCGCCGACCGCCGGCCGCGCGAGCGAAGCCGAGCAGATGGACCAGGCCGAATGGGCGGCTTTCCGCGACCGCATCGCCACGGTGGCGAGGCTCGGCGCGGAGGAATATGGGCTCACTGTCGGCATTCATGCCCATGCAGCAGGCTTCATCGATTTCGAGCCGGAACTCGAACGCCTGCTCGACGAGGTCGACGAAAGCATTCTCAAGATCTGCTTCGACACCGGCCACCATTCCTATGCGGGCTTTGATCCGGTCGCTTTCATGAAGCGGCATATGTATCGCATTTCCTACATGCATTTCAAGGACATCGACCCGAAGGTGAAAGCTGAGGCGATCGCCAATCGCACCGGCTTCTACGAGGCCTGCGGCCAGGGCATCTTCTGCAATCTCGGCCAGGGCGACGTCGATTTTCCCGCCGTGCGGCAGATCCTGCTCGATCACGGCTTCGAGGGCTGGTGCACTGTGGAGCAGGATTGCGACCCGGCTCTGGATCCCGACACGCTGGGCGACGCCACCGCCAACCGCGCCTATCTGCGATCCATCGGCTTCTGAGTGAGGGTCCGTTGCCCAACGCCGTCATGCCGGACTTGATTTGGCATCCAGCCAGCCCAGGTCTTTGGGCTGAAAGAGTCTTCCGGCGCGCGGACGCTCGTCGCTGGACCCCGGCTCGGGGGCCGGGGTGACGGAGACGGCGGAGACTGAGACCGGGACTGGCAATGACATCTTATGCTGCGGTTTTCGACCCAGCGCTGTTTCACATCAAGGGAGATCCCGGCATGACAAAGCTCAAATGGGGCATGATCGGCGGCGGCGAAGGCAGCCAGATCGGCCCGGCGCATCGGCTCGGCGCTGGCCTGGACGGTGAGTTCGAGTTTGCGGCCGGCGCGCTCGACCACCGGCCTGACGCCGGCCGGGACTATGGGCAGCGGCTGGGGCTCTCCGCCGACCGCGCCTATGGCGACTGGCGCGAGATGCTGGCGGGCGAACGCGCCCGCCCTGACCGCGTCGATCTGGTCACCGTGGCCACCCCCAACGCCACCCATTACGAGATCACCAAGGCTTTCCTGGAAGCGGGCTTTCACGTGCTGTGCGAAAAGCCGATGACCATGACGGTGGCTGAAGGCGAGGACATTGTCCGCACCGCCCGCGCTACGGGAAAAATCTGCGCGGTCAATTACGGCTACACCGGCTATTCGCTGGTGCGCCACATGAAGGCGATGGTGGCGCGGGGCGACCTGGGAGCAATCCGGCTGGTCAAGGCCGAATTCGCCCATGGCCACCATGCCGATGCCGCCGACGCCGACAATCCCCGGGTGCGCTGGCGCTATGACCCGGCCCAGGCCGGCGTCTCGGCGCAATTCGCCGATTGCGGGATTCACGCGCTGCATATGGCAAGCTTCGTCACCGGCCAGGAGGTGGAAAAACTCTCCGCCGACACCGTCTCGTGCATTCCCAGCCGGGTGCTTGAGGACGACGCGATGGTGAATTTCCGGATGGCCAAGGGTGAAGAACCCGGCGCGGTCGGGCGGCTCTGGACCTCGTCGATCGCCATCGGCCGCCAGCACGGGCTGACGCTCCAGGTGTTCGGCGAAAAGGGCGGGCTCAGGTGGGCGCAGGAACAGCCCAACCAGCTCTATTACATGCCGCTGGGCGGCCGGCTGCAGGTGATCGAGCGCGGTGAGGCAAATCTCTCGCCCGAGGCCGACCGCACCAGCCGCGTCACGATCGGCCACGCCGAGGGCATGCCGCTGGCCTTTGCCAACATCTACAAGGACCTCGCCGAAGCCATCCGCGCCGAGAAAGACGGGCGGACGATGGATCCCGCCGCCAATCTCTACCCCCGCGCCGAGGACGGGCTGCGCTCGATGGCCGCCGTTTTTGCCGTGGCGGAGTCAGGCAAGGCGGATGGCATCTGGGTGGACGCACGGCCGCCGTTGTTTCGCTGAAGACGCCACGCTGGCCTTCGCCAATTGCATGTGACGCGGCTTTCGGTCAACAATGCCGCATGGCAAAGGAAATCGAACGCAAATTCATGGTTGTCAGCGACGCCTGGCGCGACACTGCGGAAACGTCGCGGACGCTGGTGCAGGCCTATCTGGCGATTGACGGCGAGACTTCGGTGCGCGTGCGTATTCTGGACGGCGACGAGGCGTGGCTCACGGTCAAGCTTGGCGTGTCGGAGATGACGCGTGACGAATTCGAGTATCCCGTCCCGCTTGACGATGCGCGAGACATGGTAGAGGCGAGCCGCGGCCGGGTGATCGAGAAGACCCGCCATATCATCAAATCCGACGCCCATGTCTGGGAAGTTGACGTGTTTGAAGGCGCACTCGCAGGCCTGGTGATGGCCGAGGTGGAGATGGGCGCCGAGGATGAGGCCCCGGCCCTGCCCGCCTGGCTCGGGCGCGAGGTCACCGGCGATCCGGCCTGGACCAATGCAGTTCTGGCGACACAGGGCTGGCCCGAGGGGATCCACCTGTGAGCTACCGCATCCGCCCCGGCAAGGATCTGACGACTGAGGTCGTGCGCATCGCCGAAATCCAGTATGACCGCGCCATCGAGACCCTGGGCGATCAGCCCAAGGGCCGCTACCAGGCGATCCATGACGCGCGCAAGCGCTTCAAGAAGCTGCGCGGCCTGTTCCGGCTGGTGCGCGATGCCGCCCCGGATTTCTATGAAGCCGAAAACGCCCGGATCCGCGACATGGCCCGCACTCTGTCCACCGTGCGCGACGCCACGGCGCTGGTCGAGACGCTGGATCATCTTATCGAGAGCCAGGCGACGGCGGAGAACCACGACAGGCTTTTTTCCATCCGCGCCTGGCTGGCCGACCGCCTCGACCGTATCACCCGGGAGGAGACCGACCTCGAGGACAAGATCGAGGCCGCCGTCTCGACCTGCGGAAAAGGCATTGAGGCGCTCGCCGCGCTGCGGCTGCCCAAGCGCCGGACCAAGGCGATCGCGCTCCTGGCCAGGGGCACTGCCAAGAATTACGGCCGCGCCGTCATCGCGCTGCAGACGGCCGTCACCAGCAACGAGGCCGCCGACTGGCACGACCTTCGCAAGCGCATCAAGTACCACCGCATGCATGTGCAACTCATGAGCCCCGCCTGGCCCGGCGAATTGGGCCTGCGCGCCGACGTCGCCGATATCGCCGGCGAAGCGCTCGGCGACGACCACGACCTCGCCTGCCTGGAAACCCTGATCGCCACCGATCCCGGCGCCATCGGCAGCGACGAAGACATCGCGGTCTTGCGCACGGTGATGGCGGCACGCTCGGTCGAACTGCACGAACAGATCCGCGGGATCGTCAAGAACCTGCTCCGGGATGACAAGCGCGTTGTGCGAAAAAGGCTTGCGGCACTGTGGGTGGATGCGGCGGGGTGAAGGCGGGTTACTCGCCAAGAAAGTGGCTGTCCACCATCTGAAAGCTGGGGCGGCGCCATGGCGGCGTGCTCTGGTCAACTCCATCGCAGTTCGCCGGGCGCAGGCCAGTTTCCTCGGAAACACGGCAGCAATCGGCGGAATGACCGGGAACGGCCTTCACGTTGATACGGATCAAGGCGCATATGCGCCAAACAGCATATTTGTCTCTGCATGCAGGAGATTCTGACAGCCCTTTCCGATCCGACCCGCCGCGCGGCGCTTGCCCTTTTGTGGGGCGGGAGGGAGCTTTGCGTCTGCGAACTGATGACGCGACTGGGCGCCAGCCAGAGCCGGATGTCGCGGCACATGAAGGTCTTGCGCGAGGCCGGTCTGGTTCTCGACCGGCGCGACGCCCAATGGGTGCGCTATCGCCGCAATCCCGATTTCGCGCCGGAATTGGCAACAATCATCGAAGCGGTGCTTGCCGCAGAAACCATATCCCAAAGGAAGGTCGCATGACCATCGAGACCTACGACCCGGCTCCCCCACGCGGGACGCCGGACTGGCTCTGGTACCTGGGTGTGCCCACGGCGGCGGTGGCGCTCTACCTTGTCTATGGCCAGTTGATCCCGTTCTCGGAATGGGTCACCTCACTGTTTCCGGTGGCGCGTGACAGCCATACCGGCGAGGCCATTGCCTTTTTCGTCTATGACGTGCCGAAGGTGCTTTTGCTGCTGACCGGCATCGTCTTTGTCACCGGCGTGCTGCGCAGCTGGTTCAGCCCGGAAAAGACCCGCGCGATCCTGGCCGGCAAGCGGGAGATCTGGGGCTACCCGCTGGCCTCGCTGCTGGGTGTGCTGACGCCGTTCTGTTCCTGCTCTTCGGTGCCGCTGTTCATCGGCTTCGTCTCGGCTGGCATTCCGCTGGGCGTGACCTTCTCCTTCCTCATCGCCGGGCCGATGGTTGGACCGGTGGGTCTCGGTCTGCTTTACGGTCTCGTCGGCTGGCAGATCGCCACCCTCTACCTCGTCTTCGGCTTCACCATCGCCACCGTTGCAGGCTTCGTGCTGGGCCGGATGGGGCTCGAGCGCCATCTGCAGGACTGGGTGCGCGAGCTGAACGCCGGGCCTGTTGGCGACCTGCCGGAAGAACAGCTCACCCTGGTCGACCGCTTGAAAATCGGGGCAGAGCAGGTCCGCGAAATCGTCGGCAAGGTCTGGATCTGGGTGCTGGTCGGCATCGGCATCGGCGCGGCGATTCACGGCTATGTGCCTGAAGCGATGATGCTCCAGATCATGGGCGGCGAGGCCTGGTGGTCGGTGCCGGTCGCAGTGGCCGTGGGCGTGCCGATGTACACCAATGCGGCCGGCGTCATCCCCATCGTCGAGGCGCTCCTGGGCAAGGGCGCGGCGCTCGGCACGACGCTCGCCTTCATGATGTCGGTGATCGCGCTGTCGCTGCCCGAAATGATCATTCTCAAGCAGGTGCTGAAGCTGCGGCTGATCGCGATCTTCATCGCGGTCGTCGCGGGCGGCATCCTCGCCACCGGTTTTCTGTTCAACGCAATTCTGTAACCCGGAGAGACCCCATGAGCACCAACCAGCATTGGGATACCGCCTACACGGCACGTGATGCGAAGGCGCTGACATGGTTCGAAGAGACGCCCGAGGCGTCCATTCGGCTCGTGCGCCAGATGATGCCTGCCGGTGGGGCGCTGGTCGATATCGGCGGTGGGTCGTCCGCACTGGTTGACCATTGCCTTGATGCGGGGATCGGGCCGGTCACTGTTCTGGATTTATCGGCAGAAGCTCTTGCGATCACCCAGGCCCGGCTGGGTGATCGTGCTGACGAGGTGTCCCTTGTTGTCGGTGATGTGCGCGATTGGCAACCTGATCGGCTCTACGATCTTTGGCATGATCGTGCGGCCTTTCATTTCCTGACCGACATCAAGGATCGTCGCAGCTATCTGCGCACGCTTGATGCGGCGCTTCGTCCCGGCGGCGTGGCGATCATTTTGACATTCGCTTCAACCGGTCCCGCCACCTGTTCAGGCTTGCCGGTGCAACGCTACGCTCCGTCTGAACTGAACGAAATGTTTGCCAATCTCGCGCCAGGGCTGCTGGTTCCGCTCCATTCAGAGTTGCTTGCCCACAGGACTCCAAAAGGAGCGGTGCAGGACTTTCAGATCTCAGTTTTCCAAAAGAAGGAGACGACACCATGAAAACCGTCAATATTTATGGCCCCGGCTGCGCCAGATGCGAAACCACCGGGAAAATGGTCAAGGAGGTCGCCGCCAGACTGGGTATCGAGGTCGAGGTTTTAAAGGTCACCGATGCGAAATCCATGGCCATGGCGGGTGTCATGTCGACACCGGGCATCTCGGTGGACGGCAAGCTGGTCCATGCCGGCGGTCTGCCGGATGCGGGAAAGCTGGAAGGCTGGTTGACCACATGATCCGGATCATCACCGCCGCGATGGCTGTTGCCATTCCCACGCTCGCCCTGGGCCAGCCACTGGAGATCCAACCCGTCACCGACGGCGTCTGGGCCATTGTCGGCGAGACCGAGCAGCGCAGCCCGGAAAATCTTGCCAACAACGCAACCTTCGGCCTCGTCGTGACCGATGCGGGCGCGGTGCTGATCGATCCGGGCGGATCCTACAAAGGCGCGGACATGCTGCATGACGCGGTCCGCAGCGTCACCGACCAGCCGGTGAGATTTGTGATCAACACCGGCGGGCAGGATCACCGCTGGCTCGGCAACGGCTATTGGCAGGCGCAGGGCGCCACCGTGATCGCATCCGAGGCGGCAGTGGCCGACCAGCAGGCCCGCGGCTCGATGCAGATGAGCGCGCTTGCGCAACTTCTCGGCGACGGGATTGCGGGAACCGAGCCGTCCCATGCCGACATCACTTTCGAGAGCGACTACAGGCTCGATTTCGGCGGCCTGAGCTTTCAGATCATGCATCGCGGCTCCGCCCACACGCCGGGCGATGCCTTCGTCTGGCTCGAAGACCGTGATGTGATGTTCACCGGCGACATCGTCTATGTCGACCGTATTCTCGGCAACGGACCGGCGCGCAACATCAGGAGCTGGATCGAGGTGTTCGACGCCATGGCGGCGTTCGATCCGGCCCACATAGTACCGGGACACGGCAACGCCACCGATCTGGCGACCGCGCGGCGCGACACCCATGACTATCTCGTCAACCTGCGCACGCAGATTGGCGCACTGATCGAAGCGAGCGGCGACATCATGGAGGCACCGAGCATCGATCAGTCGGCCTGGGCCTATCTCGAACAGTTCGACAGTCTCGCAGGCAGCAACGCCCAGGCGACCTATGAAGAGATGGAGTGGGAATGATGCTGGAATACAAGGTCACCGCCCGCCGCATCGACAGCCATGGATCGGAAGCCGCAGCAAAAGAGGCGCGGATCGTGCTCGACACGGACATGGCGGGCCGCGACGACGCGTTCAACCCGGCCGAGATGCTGCTCGCCAGCCTTGCCGCCTGCATGCTGAAAGGCGCCGAACGGGTGGCGCCAATGCTGGATTTCGATCTGCGCGGCATGGAGGTCAGCCTGCATGGCCAGCGCCAGGACAGACCGCCGAAGATGGTCCGCATCGATTACGAGATCGTGGTGGAGACCGATGAAACCGATCAGCGGCTCGAGCTTCTGCACCGGAACATCCTCAAATACGGCACCATCTCCAACACGCTGGTCGAGGCGACGGAACTGGTCGGGCGCATCCGTAGAAAGAGCTGAACCTCAGGCCGTTCCGGACAAGGCCGGGCGGCAACGCCGCATCTTTCGTCCGCGCAAACATCGCGGAGCTTGATGCATCCAACTTGGCAAGGGATCTGCATTGACGCAACACGGACCCGGCGATCCGAGACACCTCAAAACATGAGTGAAACACTCTTGATTAATCCAATTCGGCTCTGTAGGGAAACCTGAGAATTTTAGTCATGTTATGGAGACCGCAATATGTTGAACAAGAGCCTTCTGGTCATGGGGACTGTCGCCGCGACATTCGCCTGCACCGCGCTGAAAGCCGAACCCACCGCCTATCCGCTGACGATCGAGAATTGCGGGCAGTCGGTCACCTTCGACCGGGCGCCAAAGAATGCCGTCGCACTTGGCCAGAACAGCGCCGAGATCCTTCTGCTTCTGGGCCTTGAGGAGCGCATGGCAGCCACCGCATTCTGGCCCAACAGCGTGCTGCCCGATCTGGAAGAAGCCAACAGCAAGGTGGAGATCCTGACCGTCGAGTTCCCGACGCTCGAGGCGGTGTTGTCGAAGCAGCCGGATTTCGTCGCCGCGATGCTGGTCACCCTGCTCGGGCCGGACAGCAAGGTTGCCAAGCGCGAGGATTTCGAAACGCTCGGCGTTCCGACCTACCTGTCACCCAGCGCCTGCGCGACCACCAAGAACGCCACCGACGCCTATGGCAGCCGCGAAAACCTGTGGAGCATGGACCTGCTCTACCAGGAGATCGACGATCTCGCGCGGATCTTCGACGTCGCCGACCGCGGCGAGGCGCTGATCGCCGACTTCAAGGCCCGTGAGACGGCCCTTCGCGCCGAGTTCGCCGGCAACGACGACCTCACGTTCCCGTTCTGGTTCTCCAGCCCCTCGCCGGCCGACGACGCCTATCTCGGCGGCGGCAACGGGCCTTCGGGCTATATCGCCGACGTGCTGGGCGGCTCGAACGCGATCCAGACCGAGGCAGACTGGCCGACGCTCGGCTGGGAGGGCATCATGGCCGCAGACCCGAAGGTGATCGTGGTGGCGCAGGTCGATCGCAACCGCTGGGACCTCGACAAGGCGGAAAACAAGATCGCGTTTCTGACCTCCGATCCGACGGTCAGCCAGATGGAAGCCGTCAGCGCCGGGCGCATCGTCACCATGAGCGGAGCCTCGATGAATCCGAGCATCCGCACGCTCTACGGCGCCGAGGAAGTGGCCAGGCAACTCAAGGCTCTCGACCTCACGCGATGACATCGGGGCCTTCTGAGAGCGGAACGCTCCGGCTCGCGCTGCTGCTGGCGCTGTGCCTCGCCGTGCTGGCCCTGGCGATTGCCTTGGCCACCGCGATCGGCGACTACAGCATTGGACTGGGCACGGTGGCGCTCGCGGTCACCAACGGGCTCGGCCTGACTTCGGCCGAAATCTCGCCGATCGAGCAGAGCGTGGTCTGGAACCTGCGCCTCAGCCGGGCGCTGGTGGCCGCACTTGCGGGCGCGGGACTGTCGATCTGCGGCGCCATCCTGCAGGCCCTGCTGCGCAATGCGCTGGCCGAGCCCTTCGTCCTGGGCGTGTCGGCCGGCGCCTCCACCGGTGCGGTCTCGGTG